>JAESFG010000140.1_pt1 | contig 224039 bp, 220 predicted proteins | sample 9269371 | NCBI WGS metagenome assembly JAESFG01 (sample SAMN14506227, study PRJNA617093) | algae metagenome | isolation source: Aetokthonos hydrillicola CCALA 1050 (B3-Florida) and co-occurring... | place: USA: South Carolina | collected 2013-01-01 | reverse complement strand
TCTCCTGATCGCCCGCTTCCATGATCGCCTGCCCGAACAACCCACGCTCACGCCGCCTTCGCTTCGCCATGCCATACTGTTCGCACCACCGTCACCATCGGTTGCGCGAGGTTCTGGACAGAGCAATCGGCAGTCCCTGATTGATAAGGTCGATGTCGTCCTGCACAACCGCGTGCTGGTACGTCGCCTTGGCTATCGGCGCGCCTCCGGGCCGGAAGCCCGCCCGACGGATCACCCATTCACCCGCCTGCAAGGCGCCCTGCGGGTTGTCGTCGTGCCAGACCTGCGTCTGCCCCCCGGCGTAGATCAGCGGGAATGGCCGCTCCGTCGTCTTGTCATACTGCACAAGCCAAGACTTGGCGATGGCGGCGGCGTTGTCGTTCGCGGCGGCGCTCGCCCCCCCGAACGCCAGCGGCAGGCCGGCACACGCGACCAACGTCATTCCAAATACTCCGGCGTTCATGATTCGTTCCTCAGCAGTCGCGCGTGCGCTGAGGCGATGGCCGCAGAAGTACGCAGCGCATCCCACGCTAAGGAACGCCCCAATTACGGTCAAGGTGATCTGTAAATGATCCGCTGTCGCTGCGCCGCATTCTCACTCCGGCTCCACCGCAAGCGTCAGCGTCACCACCGCGAACACGTCCTTCTCGATCGTGCTCGTGTCGTAGCTGCCGTAGCCGCTGACGTCGGTCGAATCCGGCTGCACGACCTGCAGGGGCGAGGTCTGGGCCGAGCGCACCTCGCCCACGCGGCTGCCGGCGTTGCGGGCGATCTCCTCCGCGCGGGTCCGCGCGTCCCGCGACGCCTCGCCCAGGATCGCCACCTTCATCTCCCCGAGCCTGGTGTACGTGTACTGCGGCGGCCCCGCGAACACGAGCAGGCCGTCCTTGATCAGGTCCGTGACCGAGCCCGCGGCCTTCGCCACCGCCTCCACGTCCGGCGTCGTCACCACGAACGAGCGGGACAGCTCGTACGAGTCCACCGCACGGGTCTCGGCCCCTCGGGCGTCGCGGGCGTAGTGCACCTCGGTCGCGATCGGCGACAACGCGACCTTCGCGCCGGAGAACCCGGCCGCATCGAGGAACGCCCGAAGTCGTGCGGCGGCGACCTCCACCGCCGCGAACGCGTCCTCGAGCGTCTTGCCCTCGCCCTGGACGCTGATGCGCCACACCGCCAGGTCCGAGCGCACCCGCTGGCGGCTCGAGCCCTTCACGGTGATGGTGCGGTAGGCGTCGCTGGCGCTCTGCCCGCGCCGCTCGTACGCGCGCGACGCGACCGTCACGCTCACGACCAGGCTCAGGACGAGGCACGCGGCAACAACGGCGACGGTGCGTCCCGCGTCGAGGCGGACGCGGTGCTCCGTCGCCCCGCCGGGGGGCACGGGGGTGGGTGACATCTCGGGTTCTCCGCTGGGTTCCCCGCGCCGCCGTGGCGCGAGGCGCACTCACATCGGTCCGGCGCGCCACAAACGGAAACTTTTCGCGCGCGGCTTTCGGCGCGGCTTGCGCGCGAGCGGAACGGTCCAGAAACCCTTCGTGCAGTCCCAGGTTGAGCCGCACTCCGGGCACACCGTGCGCCGGGGCTCGGGCGAGCGTTCGAGTGTGTATGCACACGACGGGCAGCGACGCTCGCCGAGCATCGCCGCGACGATGTCGTCGGCGCGCACGTGCGATGGGAACACTCGGAACCGGGACCGCCACCAGCGCCACGCGCCGTACATCACGCACAGCGTGAGCGTCAGGGCGACCAGAGCCGCGACGACACTCCCGATCTCGATGGTGATGACGACGAGCAGCGCGACGGGCAGGAGCGGAAGGAGCCAAACGGGCTCCCGACGATTCTGGACCGCGCTGGGCGCCGACGGCGGCGGCAACCGGTAATACACCTTGCGGAACTCCGCCTGTGGAAAGTCGATGTGGGCCGGATCGCCCCACCGCCGGACGCGCGCGTCGAACAGCGGCACCATCTTCCCGGTCGCATCCCGAACCGTCGGCAGCGCCGGCGCCGACGCCTCACGCCAGGCGCGCTCAAACCACCGCCCGAAACGTGCTCGCCAATGCCCCACGCCCGAGCGTACGGCGCCGGCCGGCGACTCACGCCCCGCCGGCGACGGACGGCACGTCGTAACCCGGCGGCGTCTTGTGCCACGGGTACCCCGCGCGGAACTGCTCGTATCCCCGGTTGAACAGCGCCTCCATGTACACCGGGTCGAACGCTTCCTTCGACTCCACCGTGAAATCCCCGGGGATGTAGGCGAGGTTGTAGTCGATCCCGTCCCGCTGGGCGTTCACGTAAAGTCGGTAGAGGTCCCCCACACCCTGGGTCTGGATGAGCGAACTGATCGCCCGGCCCGCGATCGACATCGTCTTGCGCTCCACCTGGGACCAGTTCGGGTCGAGCCGGGCGTTGCGGATGATGTACGCCCGGCGCTCGCGCACGACGCCCTGAGCCTCGGCGTCACGGCGCAACTGCAGGCCCGGCGGGTACAGGAACACCTGCGTCATCGCCCCGCCGTCGACGTGCATCTCCTGGTACGTCTGACCGCCGGCTTCCACATCGATGAACACGGGCGGGAAGGCCCCCGGGATCGCCGCCGACGCGATGAGGATCTTGCGAACCAGGTCGACCGCCCCGGGCTTGTTGCTCGAGGCGATCTCGCCGACGTTCCACAGCACCGCCCGGCCCGCGTCCAGGTTGGTGGTCCCGATCACCAGCAGCCGCCCCTTGCGGTACTCGGCGGCGATGTCGGCCATGAGTTCGTCGTTGACGTATTTCTCCACGAGTTTCCACAGCGGGGAGGTGTCGGCCATCGCGTCGCTGGTGAACCCGCCGAGCAGCCCGCGCTCGATCAGGATGTCGCCCGTGCGGGTCTTGGTGTAGACCTCCCGCAGCACGTGGTCATACTTGGCCCCCGCGAACACGAACGGGGCCGTCAGCGCGCCGGTGGAGATGCCGGTCACAACCTTGAACGCCGGGCGCGTCCCCGCGTCCGACCACGCGCACAACATCCCCGCCCCGTACGCCCCGTTCGACCCGCCGCCGGAGATCGCCAGGAACTCCGCCGGCGGCAGCGGGCCGGTATGGCCCGCGCGGGCCAATTCCTCCCGCTCCCACTCCACGGACCGGGCGACACACGCCTTGAACTCCGGGTTGAAATTGAGTCCCCAGCACCGGATCTCCGGTCCCATCCCCTGAACCAGGGCCGTATCCTGCAGGGTGTCGGGCACCGCTGCGCCGCGCGACCCTCCGCACCCGGGCATGCCGAGGGCCCCTCCGAAGGCCACCAACGTCACAACAAGCACGCGTACCAGCGCACGAACGCCCGGATCCATGGGACCGCTCCTTCGTTGCCGTTCAGCTCGGCCGGCGCCCCCCCCCGGAATCCTCGAACCGGCTCGGCGCAGCGTACACCTACGCTCCGACCGATGCACGCCCGTCGCACCCTGTTCCTCGAACCGCCGCACACCCCGCTCATCGCCCCGTCGATCCTCTCGGCCGACTTCGCCGAGATGGGGGCCGACTGCCGTCACATCCTGGGGGAGGCCGGGGCCGACCTGCTGCACCTGGACGTCATGGACGGCCACTTCGTCCCCAACCTCACCATGGGGCCCGACATGTGCCGGGCCGTCCGGCGGGCCTGCCCCGACGCGTTCCTCGATGTGCACCTCATGGTCACGGACCCGGCCATGTACGTCGACCCCTTCGCGCAGGCCGGCGCCGACCACATCACCTTTCACATCGAGACCGTGCAGCGCGGCGAGGTCGATGACCTGGTCGCCCGCATCCGCGGCAAGGGCATGACCGCCGGGCTCGCCCTCAACCCCCCCACTCCGGTTGAACTCGTGCTGCCGTGGGTCGGGGGGCGCGACGGGGTCGACCTCGTGCTCGTCATGTCCGTCAACCCGGGCTTCAGCGGCCAGCGCTTCATCGACCCCGTGCTCGAGAAGACCCGCCTGCTCGCCCAGCAGGCCCGGGCGGGGGCCGCCAACTGCCGCGTCGAGATGGACGGCGGCATCAACCTCGACACAGCCCCGGGGGTGCGGTCAGCCGGGTGCGACGTCATCGTCGCGGCGTCGGCGGTGTTCGGGGTCGAGCGTTCGCGCCGGGCCGAAGTCATCGCGGATCTGCGCGGCGACCGATAAGAAGTTCCGGAGTCGCGTGAAAAACCTGTCGTTTGTGAGACTGGGCAAGCCCCCCCCGAAACGGGCTGCACGAGGCGCAGCGAGGCGTATCGGCTACACTCCTCGCTGCTCGGCCCCCGGGCCGCACGGACGCCGCCCGAAAGCCGCCATGCCGAATTCCGAGCGAGAGAGAGCGCGAGAGACCCACGGATGACCCAGACCAGCACGCGGACGTGGACGGACGTTGTCCAGGCCAAGAAGTCGGTTCCCGAGGGGCTGTGGCTCCGTTGCCCGAGCTGCGCCAAGATGATCTACCGCAAGCAGATGGAGGCCAACCTCCACGCCTGCCCTGAGTGCGATCATCACTTCCGCGTCGGGGCGGCCGACCGCGTGAAGCAGCTCACCGACCCCGGCTCGTTCGAGCCGATGTTCACGGGCCTGACGTCGGGTGACCCGCTCAAGTTCCGCGACCTCAAGACCTATCCCGAGCGGATCCTGGCCGAGCAGATCCGCACCGGCGCGACCGACGCCGTGAAGGCCGGCACCGCGTTCGTCAAGGGCCGCCAGCTCATGCTGTGCTGCCTGGACCTGACGTTCATGATGGGTTCGATGGGCAGCGTGGTCGGCGAGACCATCACCCGCTCGATCGAGACCGCCACCGACCGCAACCTGCCGCTGGTGATCGTCAGCTGCTCCGGGGGTGCTCGCATGCAGGAGGCGGGACTGAGCCTCATGCAGATGGCCAAGACCTCCGCGGCCCTCGCCCGGCACGACGACGCCGGCGGGCTGTTCATCAGCGTCCTGACTGACCCGACCACCGGCGGCGTCACGGCGAGTTTCGCCATGCTCGGGGATGTCATCCTGGCCGAGCCAAAGGCCCTCATCGGCTTCGCCGGCCCGCGCGTGATCCAGCAGACCATCCGCCAGGAGCTCCCCGAGGGATTCCAGCGGAGCGAATACCTGCTGGGAGCCGGCATGGTCGACCGCGTGGTATCGCGCCACGAACTTCGCAGCGAGATCGCGCGGATCATCGACTACGCGAACAAGTAAGCCGGACCGCCAGTACGCCCAGGACGCACGTTCCGCCGCGTCGCCGGGCCTGCCCGCGACCTCCGTCGTGTCTGCATGAAGCACCACCCGCGATCCGCTGAGACCGTCGCGTCCTTTCCGTCCACCGCGGATCTGAGCCGTGCGTAACGCCGTGCGCCCCGGATGGTGGTGCCTGGTGCTGGGGCTCGCCCACGGCGCGCTGGTCACGCTCGCGTGGCCGCCCATGAACCTGTGGTGGCTCGCCTTCATCGCCCCGATGCCGCTGGTGCTCGCGGGCGAGATCGTGGCCCGCTCCAGGGGTTCGGCCCGGCGGCACGGGCTGATCGCCGCCATGGGCTCGCTGCCCTTCTGGTTCCTGCAGACGCGCTGGCTCATCGACGTCACCGCCCCGGGCTACCCGTGCCTGGCGATCTACCTGTCTCTGTACGTCGCGCTGTTTGTCGCCCTGCTGGCCCGGGTCCGGCGGGCCCGTCCGTCGTGGCCGCTGTGGCTCGTCGCCCCGCCCTTGTGGGTGGGGCTCGAAGTCGTGCGGGGCGAGTTCGTGCTCACCGGCTATCCCTGGTTCCTCGCGGCCCATCCGCTCGTCGAGTTCCCGGTGCTCGCCAGCCCCGCGGGCGCCGTCGGGGCCTACGGCGTCAGCCTCCTGCTGCTTCTGATCGCCAGCGGGCTGATCGACTGGCTCCACACCTCGCGCGGCGCCGCGCGAGGCTGGCGACACCCGCGTACGGGCGTCGCCGCCGCCCTGCTCGCGTGGGTCGTGCTCGGGGCCGCGGGGCGCGTCGGCGTCGATCCCGCCCCGCGCACGGTGCGCGCGGCCGTGATCCAGACCAACCTGCCCCAGAGCAACAAGATCGGCTGGGGCCTGCCCGAGCGGATCGCGGCGTTCGCCGAGTGGACGGCGATGACCCGCGACGCGGCCCGGCCCGGGCCCGATGGGCGCCGGCCCGACGTCATCGTCTGGCCCGAGACCATGTTTCCCGGGGATGCCCTCAACCCCGAGGCGGTCGAGGCGATCGGCCGGGCCGGGCTGATCTGGCCGGCGTCGATGCTCGGGCCTGAGGCTCAGGCGGGCCTGCGCTGCGACGCCTTCGCGCTGGAACTCCAACGGCTGCAAGGCGAGATCGGCGTGCCACTGGTCATCGGGGCCCTGACCATCGACAATCTTCGGGCCGTGCAGCGCGACGCTGGCAAAGTGGGGCTCGAGTGGGACGCCAAGTTCAACAGCGCCCTGCTGATCGCCGGCGGGGAGATCAGCCCGCGGCGGTACGACAAGCACTCGCTGACCCCGTTCGGCGAGGTCATCCCGTACGCGTGGCGCGTCCCGGCCATTCAGCAGGGGCTGCTCTCGATCGGGGCCGGGGGCATGGCGTTTGACCTTTCCTGGGGCACCCAGGAGGGCCCGCTCACGATCCCCGCGGACGCGGGGCCGGTCCGGCTCGCCATGCCGATCTGCTTCGAGGTCGTCCGCAGCGGGCTGTGCCGGCGGCTCGTGCACGCCGGCGACCCGGCGCTGCCCGTGCTGCTGGTCAACATCAGCAACGACGGCTGGTTCACCGACTGGCCCGAGGGCCGGGCCCAACACTTCCAGATCGCCCGCTGGCGCTGCGTCGAACTGGGCGTCCCCATGATCCGCGCGGTCAACACCGGCATCTCCGGGGCGATCGACGCTTCCGGCGCCGTGCTGGCCCGCGGCGTCCCCGCGCTCGACGGCTCGGGCACCATCGACAGCCACACCCCGGGCGTGCTCATCCTCGACGTCCCCACGGCGCGGGCGAGCGCCACGCCCTTCTCCCGCTGGCTGGGCAACACGGTTGGATACGGTTGCCTCGCGGCGGGGGCAATTCTCACCCTTGCCGGCCGTCGCCCGCGCGCCGGGCGTGCCGACTCTGCGACAAGGACGACACCATGACCCACACGCACGGACGGCCCCTGTCGACGATCGCGGCGGCGCTCTGCCTCGGTTCGCTTGCCCTTGCGCAGGACGCCGGCTCGAGCCAGCCGTCCCAGCCCGCCCAGCCCTCGCCGAGCACCCGCCCGGACGCCCCGGCCCCCGCGCGGCCTGGGATGAGCGATGTCGACGCCGCGAAGCTGCGGGAGCGGTCGCTCGAACTGCTCGCGACCCTTGCGGTGTCGGGCAGGCCCGAGGTCCGGGCCAACGCCTTGGAAGCTCTCGTGCAGGCCCCGGCCCGCCTGAAGCAGGTGGCGCCGGCCGCGCTGGCGGACAGCAACGTGGGCGTCCGCACCGTCGCCGCGATGGCGGTGGGAAAGGCACGGCTGGGCGAGCTCACCCCGCAGGTGGAGCCGCTGCTTCGGGACGAATCCCCGCTCGCCCGGTCGGCGGCCATTTTCGCGGCCAGGCGGTGCGGCTCGGGCGTAGACCCCTCCCCGCTCGCCCAACTGCTTTTCAGCGACCCGTCGCCCAAGGTCAGGTCGCACGTGGCCTACATCCTTGGGGAACTGGGGGACCGTTCGGCGGTGGGCATGCTGCGCGAGGCGGCCCGCAGTTCACTGCCGCGGGCGTTGCCGTCCGAAGTCCGGATTCTGCGGCTCCAGCTCGCGGAGGCCCGGGTGAAGCTGGGGGATGAAACGGCGATTGCCGAGATCCGGGCAACGCTGTACCCGGCCCGGCCGGAGGACCTGGAGGTGACCGCCTTGGCGGTGCAGGTGATCGGGACGACCCAGGACAAGGGCGCGATGGACCAGCTCATCTTCATCACGGCCCGGCGGAACGAGCAGGGTCAGCTTTTCCCGGCGGAAATCCGGCTGGCGGCCGCCGGGGCGGTCGCCGAACTGGGCAACTCCAAGGGCGGGTTCATCGCCGAGGAGTACATCACCAACCCGGCTGAAACACTGCGGGCGCAGGCCGCGTATGTCCTCGGCCAAACGGGGCGGCCCGAGCATTTGCCGACCTTGGAGCGGCTGCTGGACGATCCGGACGCCCGGGTGCGGGTGTCGGCGGCGGCGGCGATTGTGCGAATCACCCAGCGTCTGGCCGACCGGCGGGCGCTGGAGCGCTAGGGTCGGCTCGCCGCAAGCCCCGCAGGGACGGGGGATTGGGTTCAGCGCCAGGGCCGGTCGTCGTTTGACGAACGGCCCCCGGGAACGCAATACTGTCGCCCTTCACCGGGGGGGCCGGGCGGGCGGGCGGCGGGGCTGGTTCGGGACGGCGGCGGCGGGCGGGACCAAGCGGACGATTCACCCAGGAGCCGAGTGTGCACACGTCGACGAAATTCCTGATTGTTCTGTGCTCTCTGATGGCCGTGCTGCTGGCCGCCATGACCATCACCTACGCCGCGAATGCCGAGCGGATCGTCGACAGCGTGCGGTCGGAGCGTCTGGCGCGGTCGGCGGCGGAGGCCGCGGCGGCGGACGCTTCGCGGGCGGCGCAGCAGGAGTCGGCGACGCTGCGGACGCAGCTGCTGGCGCTGCAGGGCACGCAGAGCGCCCTTGAGAAGGAAGTTCGCGACCTGCAGGCCGAGCGTGCGACGCTGCGGGCCGACAAGGAGCAGGCCGTGTCGCAGGCCGCGGCTATCCGCAACCGGATCGACCAGCTCGCCGCGACCGCCGAGACCCAGGCCGCGATCATCAAGAGCAGCCGCGAGCAGGTGCTGGCGCTGCAGACCGAGCAGCTCGCCTCCCAGCGTCGCGAGATCGAGCTCGTCGACCGGCTCAACGACCTCGAGAGCCAGCGCGAGGTGCTTGACCAGACGGCCCGCACCCTGCGCGAGCAGCTGACCGAGGCCCAGTCGGCCCTGCAGGCCGCCTCCGGCGGCGTCGCGGTTGTCGCCAAGGACACGTCCAGCGGCGAGCCGTTCGAGCCCAAGGGCCTGGACGTGCGGGCCCGCATCCTCGACGTGTTCATGAGCCCCGCGGGGCAGGAGATGGCCCTGATCGACGCCGGCAGCAACTCGGGCCTGCGCGAGAACATGAAGCTCACCATCGCCCGCGAAGGCGGCACGTTCCTCGCGAACGTCATCATTACGAAGGTGGATCCCCGCCAGACCGTCGGCCGCATCGACAAGCTCGGCCGCACCGTCGACGTTCGCAAGGGCGACATGGTGTTCTCGCAGATCCGCTGAGAGCGAACCCCGAACGGGCACGAACGCCACCACAAGCCACTGACGGGCGAGCCCAAGCCGCCGCCCCGGAGCGAAACAGCGATGAGCCAGATCGGGATGCAGATGCCGGGCGCGGGTTCGAGGCGGTCCGGGCCGAACGTGTACACGGGCCTGCTCTTCGCGGCCCTGGTGGCCCTGATGGCCGCGTGCGTGTACCTCGGCGTGTACGCCATGCCCGCGGTCGGCAAGGACGGGCAGACGTTCGGTCTTCAGGAAGCCGGCAAGATCGCCATCAAGGACGCCCCTGCGAGCGCCCCGGCCCCCGGCCCGCGCGGCGGCGGCCCTCGCAACAACGCCGGTGGAAACGCGGCTCCCAAGCCCGCGGACACCCCGGCCGAAACACCCGCCGGCGACGGCGCCACGCCGCCCGCGGGCGGCTGATCACGCGGTCGCGAGCCGCGGGTGCGTGGCGTCGGCAATCGAGGTGCATGGACCGGGAACTGCCCGGCGTGCGGACAGCGGCAACGCCAGCGGCCCGATCGACACAGGAACCGGGCGTCGGCACTTGACGCTCGGCGGCTGAAGGCTACATTCACAGGCTCGTCACACGCCCTTGCAAGGGCCGCGGCGGGTGACAACTTGGGGCGGTAGCTCAATTGGTTAGAGTACCGGACTGTCGATCCGGTGGTTGCGGGTTCGAGTCCCGTCCGCCTCGCTTGAATTCGGCCCGCATGCGCGGGCCTTTTTCATTGGCGCAGCGGACGCGGCCGGGCGTGATTCCAAGGCATGCGTGGACGTGCGTCCCCGCCCATGTTCGGTTTCGGCCTGTTGACGGCGAGGCGCAGAAGTTCCGGGTCCAGGCGTTTCCTCGCCTGGCTCAGGGTCGTTGGACGGTGACGACGGCCCTCGCTGGCGCACTCAGGCGAGCTGGGCGGCGTGCCCGGCCCGGCGCAGCGTCAGCGCGAGCATGATCCAGGCCCAGCCGCTCAAGAGCATCTCGATGCCGATGAACAGGCCGATGACCCAAAGGCCCGACACGGGCCACTGCCTGTAGATGGAAAGCCCCAGCAGGAGCGAGACCGTGCCGCTGAGAAAGATCGCGCTCCGCGCGGGCCCGGGTTCGGAGAGCGAGTGCACGATCCGCAGCGCGCCGCCGACGATGAGGAAGATGGCGATGATGAGCGTCAGCCGGATCGCGCTGTCCTTCGGCTCGTTGATGAACATGACGCCGATGAGCAGGTACATGACGCCGACGAGCAGGTGAAGAAGCCTGCCGCTCCAACGGCCCGCCCAGAAGGCGCTCAGGACCTCGGTGATGCCGCCAGCGATGAGGAAGCACCCGAAGATCCAGACCGAGACCAGCGTGAGGGTGGTCAGGCATGCCCACCCGATGGCGAACGTGCCGAGCCCGACCATCACCGCCCCGGCAAGGGCGAACATCAGCCAGTGCCTGCTCAGCCGGTTGAGTTCGGTGGCCGCGAGCGGATCGGTCGTGCTGGTGAGGGCACTGTTCATGGACGAAATCCTTTCGCGGGGGATGCGGGCGGGGGTGTCGCGGGCGAATGGCGCGGCGGGGTCATGAGGAGCATCCCGAAGAGTTTGATGCAACCCCGGCGCGACTGAACTTCGCGATCCTGACCCGTCGGTGCCGCGGCAGTCTACCACCAACCGGGCTTCGCCGCTTGGGATGTCCTTAGGTTCGGAATGCAAGAACGCCCGCGAACGCCTTCGAAGGCGGCCGCGTGTTGCGACTCGGTCCGCGTGTCGGCTTGAACGGATGAGGAGACGGGCCGGCCTACTCTCTGTCACTGCGGAGTCAATCCGCCATGCTGAACGTCGGTATCCCGGCACGCCTTGAACTCAAACACGCGGCCTCGGCGGGCTTGCCCGGCCCCGAAGAGCCGAGGGTGCGCAGCTGTGGGTTGAGGGACACCCCTCATGGAACAGCCCGCGTGTGCGATAGCGGGTGCGTGAAGCCGACATGACGGTGTCCTCGAACGAGGGTTGACGCGGACTCATGACAGCCCCTGCACCGAAAGTCGACACGCCTGTCCTGATGGACTTCATGTTTCGTCTCGCGCAGGCGTACCTGGCGTGCGGGGAGCAGACCGCGCTGGTCGAGTTGTTCCTGCGCCGGATCGCGGCGGCGAACCGCATGCGCCGGACCCGCGTGGTGGCGTTCCCCACCGCCATCTTCATCACGATGCACGACGGCACGACCGAGCACGTGTCGATCAGCGAGGGCCCGCAGCGCGGCCTGCGGCTGGACCAGATCGCCGAGGTGTACACGCTGGGCGACGCCGCGCAGCGCGGCGAGGTGGACCCGCGCGCGGGGCTGGACCGTCTGAACGCGATCATGCGTCAACCGCCGCGCTTCGGCGTGGCATGGCGGGCGTTCGGGCACGTGCTCGTCACGGTCGGTCTGGCGATGGTGCTGATGCCGACGCCGGCGAACCTGATGGCGGCCGCGGTGCTGGGGATGTTCGTCGCCCTGCTCAAGGAGGTGAGCGACAACCGGGCGGTGCTGGACGCGCCGCTGTCGGTGGTGGCCGCGGCGTTTATCTCGTCGTCGGTGTTCCTCGCGGTGCGCAACGGGCTGCCTGTAGACCCGCTGCACGCGTTCGTGCCGCCGCTGGTCACGTTTCTGCCGGGCGCGATGCTGACGTTCGGGATGATCGAGCTCGCGTACGGGGACATGGTGAGCGGCACGAGCCGGCTGATGAGCGGGTTCGTGCAGCTGGTGCTGCTGGCGTTCGGGCTCGCGGCCGGGGCGGCCCTGGTGGGCTACAACCCGGCAGACCTGATCGCGACGAGCGAGCAGCGGCACATCATCGAGGGCGGGTCGTGGATCGGCGTGCTGCTGTTCGGCCTGGGCGTGTGCCTGCACTTCTCGGCGCCCCGGAACGCGCTGCCCTGGGTGACGGTCGCGCTCATCGTGACGTTTGAGGCGCAGCGGCTGGCGGCGGGGCAGTTCGGCGGGCTGGTGAGCGGGTTCTTCGGCATGCTGGTCGCCACGCCGCTGGGGTACCTCATCCAGCTGCGGTTCAAGGGCCCGCCGTCGATGGTGACGTTCCTGCCGTGCTTCTGGCTGCTCGTTCCCGGGGCGCTGGGTCTGCTGAGCGTGACGCGGATGATGACGGACTATTCGGCGGGGATTCAGGAGCTGATCAACGCGACGTACATCTTCGCGTCGCTGGCGCTGGGGACGCTCGTGGGCGCTTCGCTGTACAAGTTCATCACCGAGCGGCTGAAGCTGGGCCGGCTGAAGGCCGGCCGGGCCGCACGGAAAGTTGTGGCCGACGAAAGACCGTCCAAGCAGCAGCCCGCGGACGGGCCAGAAGCCGTGCAGGCAGCCGCCGGGCGCACGGGATCGCCGACCAACGCCGGTGCGGGACCGGCCTAGGGAAGCGCCTCGTTCAGGCATCGAGCGTCGCGAGGGCCACGGCGATCTGGCACCCCTCGGCGAACTGCGCGAGGTCGACGAACTCCTTCACGGTGTGGATCCCGTGCTGGCCGGCGCCGAGCGTAACCGTGGCGAGGCCGTGCTTGGCGAAAAAGTTGGCGTCGAGCCCGCCGTTGGAGAACACGCACTTGGGCTTGAGCCCGAGCAGACCGGCCGCACGCTTGGCGTGCTTGACGGCCGGGGCCGACTCGGGCAGGTGGAAGGGCGGGTACTGGGCCCGGCCGGTGAACTTGACCTTGGCGCGGGCGCCGCGGTCGTCGGTCACGATGGTCGCCGCCTTGGCGAACGCGGCCTTGTACGCGGCGGTGATCTGGGCGGCGAACTTCGCGTCGGGGCTGCGGGCCTCGCCGCGGATGTACACGTAGTCGGTCACCACGTTGGTGGCGTCGCCGGCGGGCTTGCCGTCCTTGCCGGCGAAGATGCCGGCGTTGCTGGTGCCGCGGCCGCCCTGCTTCTTGACCTTGCCCCACCAGCCGCCCCGCCGGGCCTCGGCGAGGGCGATGGCGCCGACGAGGGTCGAGGAGATGCCCTTCTCGGGCGCGACGCCGGCGTGCGAGGCCTTGCCGTGGATGTGGACCTCCCAGCTCTGGGCGCCGACGGCGCCGGTGATGAGGTCGGAAGCGAGCATCCCGTCGAAGTTGAAGCAGGTCTTGGCGCCGTTGAGGAGCCTGGGGTCCATGTGCTCGGCGCCCTGGATGCCGCTCTCCTCGCGGACGGTGTAGAGGAGCGTGATGGGCGGGTACTCGAGGTCGGAGTTCAGCAGCGTCTGCGCGAGCGTGGAGAGCACGGCGCAGCCGGTGCGGTTGTCGCCGCCCAGGGCGGTGTTGCCCTCGGGGAAGATGCGGTTGCCCTTGCGCTTGGGCCTGGCGCCCTTGCAGAGCGGGACGACGTCGAGGTGGGTGGCGAAGACAAGCCCGGGCCCCTTGCGCGTACCGGGGAGCGAGACATAGAGGTTGCCGATCTGGGTCGGGAGCGTGATCTTCGTGTGTGCGTCGTCGAAGCGGACGGCCGAGGCGGGAACGCCGACGGACGTGAGGTCGTCGACGACGGCCTCGGCGATGAGCTTCTCCTCGCCGCTCTGGCCCTCGATGGCCAGGTAGCGCATGAGCCGATCTTCGGCTGCCTTCATGTCGATGTTGAACAGGGCCTTGCTCATGGGTGCGCTCCGAACGGTGCGAGTGGGTGCGTGGTGTGTGATGCTGGAGGAACGGGGATCGGCGCCGGGGCCCTCGGTCGTCAAGTCACAGGCCGAACGGCAGCCCGAGGAGGAACCAGACGATGAAGAGGATGACCCACAGGACGGTCATCCACAGGACGTACGGCAGCATGAGCGCGACGACGGTACCGATGCCGGCGTTCTTGTCGTACTTGGCGCAGAACGTGACGACGACCGCGAAGTACGCGTTCAGCGGGGTGATCATGTTGATGGGGGAGTCGGCGACCCGGTACGCCGCGAGCACCGCTTCGGGGTCGACCCCGAGCTTGACGAGCAGCGGGACGAAGATGGGGGCGAACAGGGCCCACTTGGCGATCGCGCCGGTGATCAGGAGGTCGATGATGAGCACGACGACGATGAACCCCAGCAGCAGCCACAGCGGGCCGATGTTCGCCGACTGCAGCGACGAGGACATGGACACGGCGAGGATGGTGCCGATGTTGCTGAAGTTGAAGTAGGCGATGAACTGGCTGATGATGAAGAGCAGGAAGAGAAGGCTGCCGAGCGTCCTGACCGCCTGCTCCATCGCCTTGATGATGTCCCCGAAGTTCTTCATCTTCCCGCACCCCAGCCCGTAGGCGGCCCCGGACGCGAAGAACGCGAGGGAGATGAACGCGATGAGCCCGTTCATGAACGGGGAGTTGCCGATGAGCGCCTTGGTCTCGGGGTTGCGCAGCGGCGCGTTGCCCGGGAGCGTCAGCAGCGCAAAGACCGCCAACACCCCCACGAGCGCGAAGATGGCCCAGCGCAGGCCCCGGGACTCCTCAGCGTTGAGGTCGCCGGTGGGCTCGGCGGGCTTGTCGGCGGCGCCGCCCGCGGCCTTAGGGTCCTCGGCGCCGGGCTTGGCCGCGGCGGGGTCGTACGCGCCCAGGCGGGGCTCGACGATCCGGTTGTTGACCTGCGCGATGAGCACCGTCAGGAACGCGACGGACGCGATCGAGAACCACAGGTTCGCGGTCAGGTCGATCGACAGTTCCGGGTTCACCATGTGGATCGCGTCGTTGGTGAATTCCGTCAGCACCGCGTCCAGCGGCTTGATCAGCATGTTGACCGTGAACGCCCCGGCCACGGCGGCGAAGCCCGCCGCGATGCCCGCGAGCGGGTTGCGGCCCACGCTCAGGAACGCCGTGCCCGCGAGCGGGATCAGCACCAGGTACCCGGCGTCGGCGGCGATGCTCGAGAGGATGCCGACGAACACGAGGATGTAGATGAGCAGCTTGCTCGGGGCGACGATCACGAGCTTGCGGATCAGGGCCTTGACCAGCCCGGACTCCTCCGCGACGCCCACCCCGAGCATCGCGACGATGATGAGTCCCACGGCGGTGAAGCTCATGAAGCTCGGGATCACCGTGGAGTACATGAACCGGATGCCCTCGGCGTTGAGCAGGCTCCGGGCCGCGATCGTCGTCGACTCGGGCTTGTGGGTCTCGGGGTTGATCAGCTGCATCGTCACGCTCGTGCCCGTCATCTGCAGCAGGGCGGAGCCGGCGATGACGATCGCGATCAGGATGAGGAAGATCACCGCCGGGTGCGGCACCTTGTTGCCCGCGCGCTCGACGAGGTCAAGGAACTTCTGCATCATGCCCTTGCTGGGCGCGGCGGCGGCGGTGTTCATGGGGCAACCTCGACGGACGGGTACACGGGCAAGAGAACCGGGACGAGCAGGACGCACAGGATCATCACGACGACGCTGAACGGCGTGCCGATCTTGACGAAGTCGCCGAACTTGTAGTTGCCCGGCGTGACGACGAGCGTGTTCACGGGCGAGGACACCGGCGTCATGAACGCCGTCGACGCCGCGAGCGCGACGATCATCGCGAAGGGGTACGGGGACGCGTGCAGGTCCTTCGCCACCGCCAGCGCGACCGGGGCCATGAGGACCGCGGTCGCGGTGTTCGAGATGAACAGCCCCAGCCCGGCGGTGATGACGAACAGGCACATGAGCACGACGCGCGGGCCCGCGCCGCTGGTCACGCTCATGAGCGCGTCCGCGGCCAGGTCGACGCCGCCGGTCTTCTGCAGCGCCAGCGAGAACGGGAGCATCCCGACGATGAGCACGATCGTCTTCCACGAGATGCAGCGGTAGGCGCTCTCGAGCGTGACGCAGCCGAAAAGGCCCATGAGCAGGCACCCGATGAGGGCCGCGATCACGTTCGGCACCACCCCGGTGATCATGAGCGCGATGACGAGCAGCAGGGTCCCGACCGCGTAGGCCGCCTTGCCCGACACCGGGAGCACTTCTTCGACTTCGGCCGGGAGCCGGAGCGTGAGCACCCCCGACTCGTCCGGCCTGACCCGCTTGATGTCGTCCCAGCCACCGACGACCAGGAGCGTGTCGCCGATGTCGAGCGGCTGCCGGGTCACGCACCGGTCGGCCGCGACCCGCCCGTGCTTGACGCCGATCACCGTGAGGCCGGTGCGGGCGCGGAAATCGGCCTCTTCGACCGACTTGCCGACGAGGAACGAATCGGCGGGCACGATGACCTCGGCCATGCCGATTTCCTGGGCAAGGTCGTTGAAGTACGCGCCCGCGAGCGGGAGCGGCTCGAGTCCCGGCTGATTCAGGACTTCGCCGTCCGCCTTCGGGTCGGCCAGGTCCACGAGGATCGTGTCGCCCACGCGAAGCTCGGTCTGCGGCGTGGGCCTGATGAGCTCCGACGCGACGCGCCCGGCCCGCTCGATCGCGATGACGCTCGCCCCGCCCGAGCCGTGCAGGCGGAGCTCCGCGAGCCTTCGCCCGGCGAGGGCCGAACCCGCGCCGATTCGGACGCGGCGTTCGCGTTCGGCGAGGCCGTACTCCGCGATCCACCCGGCAAGGCTGGGCCTTGACCCCTTGGCCCCGGGCCCCGGCGACGCCTCCGACGCCGGCGTGGCGGGGAGCCACCGGCGCGCAAACAGCATGTAGACGATGCTCAGCGCCAGGATCGGAAGGCCAAAGGGCGTGAACGCGAAGAACCCGAACCCGTCGTGCTCCTGGCGCATCAGCTCGCTGTTGACGACCAGGTTCGGGGCCGTCGCGACGAGCGTGAGCATGCCGCTGATGAGGGCCGCGGTGCTCAGGGGCATCATCAGGCGCCCGGGAGAGGCCCCGGTCCGCTGGGCGATCCGCAGGGCGACGGGGATGAAGATCGCCGTCACCGCCGTCGAACTCATCATCGAGCCCAACCCGGCGACCACGACCATGAGCAGCGCGATCATGCGCGTCTCGCTCGACCCCGCGGTCACCGTGAGCCAGTCTCCCAGGCGCTGGGCGACCCCCGTCCGCACGAGGCCGTCGCCGATGACGAACAGGGCCGCGATCAGCACGATGTTCGGATCGGAGAACCCCGCGAGCGCCTCCCGCGCCGTGACGACGCCCGTGAGCGGCATCAGGGTGACCACGATGAGCGACACCGCGTCCATCCGCGGCTTGTTCATCGCGAACATGACGATCGCGCCGGCCAGGAGCGCGAGGATCATCCCGAGTTCGATGGTCATGTCGGCCCCGCGGGTGTGTGAACGCTCGTGCTCGCCGCCGACGGGCACGCACGCCCGCGCGACAGCGGGCCGAGTGTAACCCATTTCCACATTGACGTACGGAACGAGGTCTCAGAACACCGGATTCAACAAACACACGCCGAACCCCGCGTGCCCGGAGGACGTTCCACTGCACCCACCTCGTTGAGGAACGTGCCCCGGCAGCGGACGTCCGCCCGTGTGCGACGCGCCGGCCCACGCACCCGCGGCAACCGTGCCGCCCGAAGGCGTGGCGATATGCTCCGGCTCGGCACACACGCGTCTTGCAACCCCTCGGAGTCCGGATGAACGCATCGCCTTTCAACGGCCCGCGGACGCTGTACCCGGCGGCGACGGGCCTGGCCTGCCTGATAGCGGTCACGGCGGCGATGTTCGGCTGCGCCCCGGGCCGCTCCGGCCTCAGCGACGAGGAACTCGTGCGCCGCAGGGCCGAGTACCTCGAGGGCACGGCGGCGCGGCGCCGGGACTCGGAACTGGCCCTGCTCCAGCGGATGAAGCAGAAGCAGGCCGATTACCTCGCCGGCCGCAGGTCCGAACCGCCGACGTTCGACGTGCTGATCCTCTCGGGAGGGGGCGATTTCGGGGCGTTCGGGGCGGGATTCCTGGAGGGTTGGAGCACCGTCACCGACCCGCAGTGGACAATGCCCGAGTTCGACCTGGTCACCGGCGTGAGCACCGGCGCACTGATCGCGCCGTTCGCGTTCCTGGGCGATCGCGAATCGTTGCAGCGGGCCACCGCCCTGTACAGAGAACCGCGGACCGACTGGATCAACCTGCGCGGCCTGCTGTTCTTCCTTCCCAACAACCAGTCCCTGCTCAGGATCGACGGGCTCAAGCGCGACATCATGGCCGAGTTCTCGATGCCGATGATCGGCCGCATCGTGACCGAGGCGGACCGCGGGCGCATCCTCGCCATCGGAACCACGAACCTCGATTTCGGCACGCAGCGGGTCTGGGACATGGGCTCGCAAGGGCGGGACGCCCTGCAATCCGGCTCGGCGGACCGGTTCGTCGACATCCTGCTCGCGTCCTCCGCCATCCCCGGCGCCTTTCCCGCCATCGAGATCGACGGCAACCTGTACGCCGACGGCGGGATCACCGCGAACATCCTCTACAACGCGTCCGCAGCCTCCTCAGAGGGACTCACCGCCCTGTGGCGCCAGGAGTTCCCCGGCACGGAAGTGCCCAAGGCCCGCTTCTGGGTCATCGTCAACAACCAGCTCGTCGGAGCCCCCGAGATCACCCAGCCCACGTGGACCGGCGTCACCCGCGCCAGCGTCTCCACGGCGATCCGCAGCGCGACCAACACGGCGCTCAATCACCTCTCGGTGCAGCTCCAACTCGTCGAAGCCCTCGGCCTGGCCAGCGCAGACTTCCACTATGTCGCCATCCCCGAGGACTGGCGCCCGCCCGTGCGGGGCGCCTTCCAGCCCGAGACGATGTCGAGCCTCGCTGACCTCGGGCTGAAGATGGGGTCCGACCCCGCCAGCTGGCGAACCAGGCGGGAGTCGACGGCGTCGGATCCCGCGATTCTGCCGCCGTTTGTCGGCGAGGGACCGTGACGCCGAGCAAAGCCTTGCGCATTGACAGCAACTCGCGCGAGAGATAGTCTCGTCGTCGTATCACCCGTTGCCGCATGTTGAACGCAGTTCCAGGAGCGCCGCAGCCATGACACACCGCCGCACGTTCGCACGTTTCAGCCAGCGCGGCATGGCCGCGGGCCGCGCCGCCGCCGTGACGCTGGCGTGTGTGAGCGTCGGGTTGTCGCTGGCGGGCTGCGAATCCGGGGGCCAGGGGGCGGCGACGGGAGCCACCGTGGGCGCACTCTCCGGGCTCGTGATCGGCTCGATGTCCGGCAACGCCGGCAAGGGCGCGGCGATCGGAGCCGTCGTCGGAGGCGCGGGCGGCGCGGTCGTCGGCGATCAGAACCGGCGCCAGAACGAGCGCAACGCCCAGGCGGCCGCCCAGAACCAGGCCGCACAGGCCGCGCAGGCGAGGTCCGCCGCCGACACGGCCGCCGACCGGGATCGCCTGGCCCTCGCCCGGTTCGCCCGTTCGTGGACAATCGCCGGCTGGCAGACCGTCGACGGCCAGCGCCGGCTCGTGTCCGGCACCGCGACCGGTTCGGTTGAGAACGCGTTCTTCGTCACGCTCGACGTGCGCGTCACCGACCAGATCACCGGGACCACCAGCACCGGCGACGTCTGGTTCGCCTCCGAACCCGGTCGCGGCATCACGATGAACAGCCGCTTTGACACGCTGCCGATCCCCGTGACCCACGCGGGCACCGTCTCCGCGGATCGAAACGTGTTCACGCTCGATGAGACCACGCCGGGCGTCGTCGGTCGACGCACGGTGATCCGGTTCATCTCCGACACCGAGTTCGTGGTTGACGACTCGGAGCGCGTGGGCGGCCGGACCAACCCGATCGGCTCGCTCTCGTTCAGCGCGTCGCGCTGAGGCCGACGCCGCGGCCTCCGCTCAACGCTGCACGCCCGCGGCCGCGGCGTCCGGTCCCCCCGGCTGAGTCGTGGCCGGCGGCAGCACCGGACGGCCGAAGAACAGCACGTCCTTGCCGTCGTGCCACTGCGTGGACAGGACGTCGCCCCAGTTCGTTCGCTCGCGCATGCGGCGCGCGGTCTCGGGATCGACGAACTCGCTGCCCTCGCGGATTTCCCAGCCGCCGCCCAGGGCCCTGAACGTCCGCACGGCGCCCAGCGCGATGCGTGTCCGGGCCTCGACGAGGTTGTCCTCCTGCTGCTCGAGCCGCGTCTGGGCGTCGTTGAGCCGGATGAAGTCGACGAGGCCGGCGCGGTACTGCATGAAGGACAGGTCGAAACTTCGGCGCGTCGCCGCGACGCTGTCCCGCAGCAGCGCCGAGCGTTCCCCCGCGCGGAGGAACGCGGACAGCCCCGACTCCACGTCCGAGGCCGCCCGGATCACCGACTCCTGGTACGCCGCAACCGCCTGCTCGTACCGCGCGTCCTGGACCCGGATGTTCCCCTCGATCCTGCCGTAGTTGAAGATCGGCCAGTTCACCCGCAGGCCGATGAAGCCCGTGAACGAATCGGCGTCGAACGTGTTCCCGAGGTTCGGCCGGCGGGAGCCCTCGAACGTGCTCGACGCGAACCCCGTCAGGCCGTCGATCGAGATCTGCGGGAACAGGTCGGCGGTCGCGACGCCGATCCGCGCGGACTGCGCCGCGGCGAGTCGCTCGGCCAGGCGCACGTCCGGGCGGCGGCGCAGCAGTTCCGCCGGCACGCCCGCCGCGATCTGTGCGGGGGCCTCAGGGACGCGCGGAACGCCGGCGCCGGACGGCGTGTCGGCGGGTGCGAGCTCGGCGTCGAGCTCGGACGGGGCCCGGCCGAGCAGAACGCACAACGACAGCCGCGTCTGCTGGATAGCGTCCTTCAACTCCGGGATGAGCGCCTGCGTGTCGGTGAGGGTCGCACGCGCGCTCGCGACGTCGAGCTCGGAGACCGCGCCGCCGCGGAACCGCACCTCGGTCAGCGCCAGCGTTTCCTGCTGCAGACGGACGTTCGACTCCGCGATCGCCAGCCGCTCCTGGAACGAGCGGATCAGGATGTAGTTCGTCGCGACCTCGGCGATCACGGTCACGAGCACGGCGTCGTAGTCGGCGACGCTGGCGAGCAGCTCCGCGTCCGACGCCTCGATGCCCCGCCGGAACTTGCCCCAGAAGTCGAGCTCCCACGCCGCCTCGAACCCGAGGAACGACTCGGAGAACGACCGGTCCGCACCCTGCCCCAGGGCCGAGTTCTGGCTCAATTGCGTGGCACTCAGGGCGCCGGTCCCGGCCTGCACCTGCGGGAAGAACCGGCCGACCGCGATCGAGCGCCGCGCCCGGGCTTCGATCACCCGCAGCCCGGCCGCACGCAGCGTGAGGTTCTGGCGAGCCGCCGCCTCCACCAGCCGGGTGAGCGTGGGGTCGTCGAACGACTCCCACCAGCGCGGGTTCGCGGCCGCGGGCGCCGTTCCCGTCCCCGCGAGCCACGCCGCGTTCAGGTCCGTCTCGGGCGTCTGGTAGTCCGGCCCCACCTTGCACCCCGGAAGCGAGACGCACGCAACGGCCACCACGCAGCCCGCGGCGGCGCCGCAGCCCGCACGCCGCACGACGGACAAGCACGATCGCGCCGACGGGAGCGGCCGGGTGGTGAGCGATCGGTCGTCGCGTTGGTTCATGGCGGTATCCAGGTGGCTCGTGAACATTCGTGGCTCAGCGTGTGCGATCACTGGTACGGGGCGAAGGCGGCCCGCACACCGTCGGAGTCCTGGACCGTGCGCAGGCACAGCCCCAGAAGAAGCCTCGCCTTCAGGCCGGAGAGATACCCGGCCGGGATCGCGCCCCGCTTGATGAGGTCAATCTCCGCGCCCGCGTACCCGTACGTGCCCGTGAACACGGGCCCCGTCATCGATCGGCTCGCGAGCACGACGGGGATCTTCGCAGCCAGTTCCCCGATCACCGGCGCGACGTCGGCGTGCACGTGCCCGGCGCCCATCCCCTCGATCACGACGCCCTTGTAGCCCAGACCGGGCAGGGCCCGGAGCAGGCGACCGTCGTCCCCCATCGCGATCTTGACCAGCGCGACCGGCGCCGGGGGGCCGGCGTCGAGCGGAAGCGTTGGAAGCGGCGCCACCCGCGCGTACAACCGCGGCCGACGTTCCGCGACCACCCCGAGCGGGCCCACCAGCGGGGACAGGAACGCCGAGGGGAGCGCCGTGTGCGATTTCTGCACGAAGCGGGCGGCGTGGATGTCGTAGTTCAGCACCGCGAGCACGCCGGTCTTGCGTGCTTCGGCGGCCCCCGCGACGATCGCCGACGAGAGCAGGTTCGCCGGCCCGTCGGCGCCGGGCGCATCGGCCCCGCGCATCGCCCCGGTCACCACCACGGGCTTGTCCGACCCGACGAGCACGTCGAGGATGAACGCCGATTCCTCGATCGTGTCCGTGCCCTGGATCACCACCGCGCCGTCGAAGCCCGACCGCAGGGCCGCGTCGATCGTGCCGGCCACCTCGACGAGGATCGCCGGGGTCAGTGACGGGCTCGGCAACTTGTACGGCGAGCGGGCCTCGATCGTCGCCACCTCGCCCAGTTCAGGAACCGACGAGACCAACTCGGCGGCGCCGAGCTTGGGCGCAATCCCGCCGGCGGCGCTGGGGATCATCGTGATCGTGCCGCCGAGGGAGAGGAAGAGAAGTCGGGGGAGGCTCATGCGGGTGGTCCTGTGACAGCGTGCCGGGCGGGTTCTAGAACGCGACCCGTACGCGGAAGGTGAACACGGCCAGTGCGTCGTCGTCGGGAGCGTTCGTGGGGTCGAAGATCCCCTGGATGCCCGCCGACATCTGCACGTGCTGGGACACCTGGAAACGATGGAACACTTCAACCACCTTCTCGTCGCGCCCGGCGCCGGAAGGTTCGCTGTAACCGAACGCGGCGGCGGTCAGGTTGTCCGGGCTCCCCAGCAGGCCGCGGTATCCCAGTCCGGCCTGCGCCGAGGTCTCGATGCCGGTGATCGCGCCGCTGTCGGCCGAGCCGTAGCGGGCAAAGACGTGCAGCCGTTCGTCGAGGTCCTGCTCGAGCACGACCGTGAAGCCCTCGTCGCTCGGGCTGTTGATGAGTTCGCGCTCGTCCATGTGCCAGAACAGCACCGAGTAGCGGCCGCGCCCCATGTCCTTGATCGTGGGGGTGAAGCCGATCTCGCCGAAGGTGAAGAACTCACCCTCGTCGAGGTACTGCATGTCGTTGATGGTGGAGCGTCCGTACCCGTTCGCCCCGCCGCCGGTGATGTAGAACCAGTCGACCGGGCGGACCGAAGCGCTGGCGGACATGACGTGCCCGCCCGGGTACGCGGTCGTGGAGTCGGCGGAGAACGCGCGGTTGGAGAAGGAGCTGTTGATGCCCTGGAGGCGGTGGGCGCCGACGAGGTCGGAGACGTCCGATCGCCCCGCGAGCAGGCGGAGACGGTCGTCGAAGAGGTGCTGGATCCAGTACACGTCGCGGACGGCCCACTCGCGATCGTCGAAGCCGCCGGTGGTGCGCTGCAGGGTGCCGATGTCGCCCCGCAACGCGTTGGGGTTCTCCCAGCCGATCTGGTGCCGGTATTCCCCCGTGGCCACGAGCACGCCGCGGTCCTTGGTCCCGCGCCCAACCAGGGTCCAGGAGGACATGAGGTCCAGGTCGCCGGAGAAGCGGGTGCGGTCGCCCGGGCCGTTGCTCGCCTGCTGGAACACCGTGGTGTACGCGAAGTGCAGGCGGAGCCCCGTGTCGCGTTCGAGCTGGTCCGCCCAGTTGAGGTACGAGCGGATCGGGGATTCGAGGAGGTCGAACTCGAACAACCCGCGCCGGACCGTCTCGATGTCGTCCTCCATCGCGGGGGTGAACTCTTCCCCCTCCCCGGGCGAGAACTCGAAATCGCCTGGGGCAAGCTTGAAGGGCAACACCGACTCCTCGCCGGGAGATGGATCGGCCGCCGCGGTCGGCGCCGTCGTCGGCGGCGTTGCGCTTGGCTGGCCACCCTCGGACGCCGGGGCTGGCGCCGCAGCGGGCTGAGCAAGGCACGCCAGCGCCGGCGCGAGAACGCCCCCCCACTGCGCGCCCGCCGTCGCGAGGCGCTCGAGCGGCCCGCGCGACGCCGGCGCTGACGTCCTGGACCTGGTCACGGATCGTCGAATCACGGGCAGTCTCCCTTTAGCGCTTGGGGCCGGGCCGGGACGCGTCCTCGGCGGGGATGTCCCCCGGCTTGTACGCGGGCAGCATGCTGCACGGCAGCAGCGCCAGCAGCGCGATCCCGGACATGATGATGAACCCCGTCTTGAGCGCCCGCAGCCGGGCCTCTTCGTTGATGCGGATCGCCTTGGCCTTCTGCTCCTCGGACGCGCTCGTACCCGCGAGCACCTCCGTGAGCCGCTCGTTGCGCACGAAGTTGATGTTGCTCAGGTCGACCTGCGCCGTCAACTCGGGGGTGATCACGGTGCTGCGGTCAAGGTCACGCAGCACGAACGTCCCCAGCAGGCTCACCAGCACCGCTCCCACCACCGCCGTGCCGACCGCCGCGGCCATGTTCTGCGTCACGCCCCGGAGCGACCCCACGTCTCCGGCGAGTTCCTTGGGCGACGCGGTCACCAGCACGTTGAACAGCAGGGTGACCAGCGCACCCTGGCCCACCCCGACGGTGACGAGCCCGATGATCACCGGGATGGTGCTCCAGTCGTTGTGGATCACGAAGGCGAGCCACGCCATGCCCACGCTGACGCAGATGTACGCCATGAAGGCGATCTGGCGCGGGCTGAACCGGTTGTAGAGCCGGACGATCAGGATCGCCGTGAAGAACACCGTGAGCATGAAGGGCATCATGGCGAACGAGCTCTGCATGCTCGAGCGGCCCTGGACGATCTGGATGTAGAGCGGGACCGAGAAGTTGATCGCCCCCTCCATCGCGACGACCAGGAACAGCGCCGCCACCGTCGCCCATTCCCTTGGCGAACTGACCACCTGCAGCGCCAGCAGGGGCGTCCTGCCCCGGGCCTCGCGCCGCTGCGACCACAGGAAGAAGACCGTCGTCACGACGACGCCCGCGACGATGAACAGCGGCGCCGGGGAGACCCCGACCACGTTGAACGGGGCGCCGGGAAGCGCGGTGAGCGCCCCCCACGACCGCAGGTTGTTGAACCCGAAGATGATGAGGATGATCCCGACCGCCGCGAGCACCACCCCCACCACGTCGATCTTCACCTCCGGCTTGGGCGCCGAGGGCTTGAGCTTGAAGCTCAGCAGCAGGATCGCCACCGCGTGGACGATCAGGAGCGCGAAGCCCAGCCGCCAGTTGAACGCCGCGACGAACCCGACGGAGACGAACGCGAGCACGCCGGCGATCGCGCGGGCGGACCCGAGCCACCCCACCGCCTCGGCCTGCTGCTTGCCCCGGTAGTGGTTGGCGATCAGCGCCACCAGCGAGGGCACCAGGGCCGCCCCCGCAAGCCCCGCGAGCCCCTGGGCCGCGAGCATGATCTCGGCCCGCGGGCTCACGACCATAAGGACCATCGCGGCCAGGAACAGCGTCACCGCCGCCTGGAAGAAGATCTTGGACCCGAACCGCTGCCCGAGCTTCGCCCCCAGCATCACGAAGCCGGAGACCCCCAGCGAGTACATGATGATCGCCACGCCCACCGTCGTCGGCGGGGTGTTGAAGCTCTTCACCATGCCCGACATCGACACCGGGATCGCCGCCACGTTGAACGACATGAGCGCCTGGCCCATCGCGATCACGACCATGGGGGTCCACGAGGAGCGGGCGTCGTCGTTGAGCGCCGGCGCGGAGGGTTGTGTGCTCATCGGTTCTCTCCTGGCGACTCGAGCCAACGAACGGGTTTCACGGGGTTGCGGCCACGGCGCCGCCGCCGGCCGACGGTTTCTCCGGGTGGATCCGGAAGAAGATGCAGTAGAGCGACGGCACGACGATCATCGTGAGGAACGCGGCGAACGCCAGCCCGAACATGATCGTCACCGCCATCGCCGAGAAGAACGGGTCCGACAGCAGCGGGATCATCCCCAGCACCGTCGTCACCACGACGAGCATCACCGGGCGCAGGCGCCCGACCGCCCCGTCGATCACCGCGTTGTACGGCGATTTGCCCAGCTCCAATTGCGTCCCGAATTCGTCCACGAGCACGATCGCGTTCTTGATCTGTTCACCCGCCAGCGCGATCGCGCCCAGCAGGGCCATGAAGCCGAACGCCGAGTTCGTCACCAGCATCCCGACCGTAATCCCGATGATGATCAGCGGCACCGTCAGGCAGATCGACAGCGCCGACCGCACCGAGTTGAAGATCCACAGCACGATGAACGCCATCACCACGATGGTCGCGGGCAGCGGGCGCGCCAAGGCCGCACGGGCCCGGGCCGAGTCCTCGTACTCACCGCCCCAGTCCAGCCGGTAGCCCTCGGGCAATGTGATCCCCTCGATCTTCGCCCGCACGCGCCCGAACAGCTCGCTGGGCAGCCCGACGCGCGGGTCCGCGTGCACCGTCACCGTCGGGAACCTGTCCCGGCGCATCACCACCGGGTCCTCCCACGCGACGTCCACCCCGGACACCACCTGGCTCATCGGGATCATGCGCCGCGCAACCGGGCTCCAGATCTGCATGTCGGCGATCGCCGCCGCCTCGGTACGCTCGCGCTCCGGCGGCCGGGCGATGATCGGCAGCAGGCGCGACTCCTGCGGGTACACCGCGCCGGATTCCTCCTGCGGCTCCCGGTAGACCCCCACCACCCGCCCGTCGAGGCTCGTCTGCAGGGCCCGGGAAACATCGACCCGGTTGATCCCGTTCCGCCGGGCCGCCATGTCCTGCAGGATGGGACGGATGACCTTCTCCTGCTCGCGCCAGTCGTCGCGGATCGCCAGGGCCAGCCCGTCCTCGTTGAGTATCTGCCGGGCCCGGGCCGCAAGCCCGCGGAGCACCATCGGGTCAGGGCCCTGGAACCGCGCCTGGACCCGCCCGCCCTTGCCCGGGCCGAGCAGGAATTTCTTCCCGATCGCGTTGACGTCGGGATAGTTCGCGTCCAGGTGCGCCTGCACCGAGGCGATCAGGCCGTCGATCGTGTTCTCGTCCTTGACGTTCACCAGGAACTGCACAAACGCCCGGTTCTCCGGCTCGGGGCTGTACACCAGCAGGAAGCGCAGCCCGCCGCCGCCGACGAACGTCGTGACGTGCTCGACTTCAGCCTTGGAAGCCAGGTACTTCTCGATCTCCTCGGCGAACGCCTCGGAATGCCGGATGTGGGTGCCGGCGGGGAGGAAGGCGTCGATCATGAACTGCGGGCGCGTCGCCGGCGGGAAGAAACTCTGGCGCACGTGGCCGAAGCCGTACACGGACGCCACGAACGCGACCGCCACCGCGACGAGCACCAGCCAGCGCACCCGCAGCGCGCCGATCAGCAGGACCCGGTAGATGCGGAACATGGGCGCCTTGTACGGGTCGCGGTCCTGCGAGCCGGGCACCGGCTTGAACAGGTAGTACCCCAGCAGCGGCGTCGCCGTGATCGCCGCGACCCACGATATCGTCAGCGAGATCGCGATTACCCAGAACAGCGAGTTGCAGTACTCGCCCGTGCTGTCCTCCGAAAGCCCGATCGCCGCGAACGCGATCACCGCGATCATCGTCGCCCCCAGCAGCGGCCACTGGTTCTGCGCGACCGTCTCGCGGATCGCCTCGATCTTGTCCTCGCCCGCCTCGATCCTCACCTTCATGCTCTCGGCGACGACGATCGCGTTGTCCGTGAGCATGCACAGCGCGATGATGAACGCGCCCAGCGAGATCCGCTCCATCAGGATCTGCTCCAGGTACATCACCTGGAGCGTCGCCAGGATCGTGATCAGCAGCACGAGCCCGATCATCAGCCCGGCCCGCATGCCCATCGCGATCAGCAGCACCACCACGACGATCGTCACCGCCTTGATCAGGTTGAACACGAACGCGTTCGTCGCCACCAGCACCGCGTCGGACTGGAAGTTCACCACGCCGATATCGATCCCGATCGGCTGCTCGGCCTTCAGTTCCTCCAGCCGCTTGTGCACCCCCTCGCCCATCACCACCACGTTTCCCCCCTGCACCGTCGAGATCCCCAGCCCGATCGCCGGCTTCCCGTCGAACCGCATGATCCGCCGCGGCGGCTCGTCGTACGAGCGGGTGATCGTCGCCACGTCGCGCAGGAACAGCTGCCGCCCCGAACGGTCCGAGCCGATCACCGTGTCCAGCATCGACTCCGCCGAGTCGAACGCCCCCTCGGGGTCGACCACGATGTACTCCGACCCCGCGCGCACCCGCCCGCCGTCGGCCGCCAGGTTCTTGGCCTGCAGCAGCGCGTAGATGTCGTCCTCGTTGATCCCCAGCTGCGCAAGCCGCTGACGCGAGATCTCCAGGTACACCACCTCCCGCTGCATGCCGAACAGCTGCACGCTCTTGACGTTCTGCACCAGCAGCAGCTCGCGCCGCAGGAATTCCGCATAGCGGCGCAGCTCCGGGTACGTGAACCCCTCGCCGTTGATCGCCAGGAAGATGCCGTACACGTCACCGAAGTCGTCCACGACGACCGACGTGCCCCGCACCGGCGGCGGGAGCTGCCCCTGCACATCCGCCACTTTCCGACGCAGCTCGTCCCACACCTGCGGGATCGCGTCCTTGTGGTACCGGGCCTCGATGATCGCGCTGACGATCGAGCGCCCGCGCATCGAAATCGACTCGACCCGGTCCAGCTGGCCCAGGCGCTGCACGGCGATCTCGATCGGGTTGGTGACCTCCTGGGCCACCTCGTCGGCGCTCGCGCCCGGATACTCCGTGATGATCAGCGCTTCCTTGATCGTGAACTCGGGGTCCTCAAGACGTCCGAGGTTCTTGTACGACAGCACGCCGCCCAGAAACGTGAGCAGCAGCGCACACCAGGTGATCCTCGACTTGCGGATCGACGCAACGCCCGCGTTCATGGACGAGCCCCCAGGCCGTCACCCAGGTCGCGCACGACCATCCCGTCCCGCAGCTGCGTCACCCCGGCCACCGCGATGCGCTCCCCCGATTTGAGCCCCTCGAGGACCTCCACGCTCGATCCCACGATCTGGCCCAGCCGCACGGCCCGACGCCGCACCGTCCGGTCCTCCCCCAGCACCCACGCCTCCGCCTCCCCGGAGCTGTTCCGCAGGATCGCCGTCACCGGCACCCGGATCCGCCCCGCGGGGTCCGTCGACCGCTGCGTGAGCCGCACCGACGCCGTCATCCCCGGCAGAAGATTCAGCCCCTGCGGCGCCGGCATCGCCGCCCGCACCCGGAATGTCTGGGTGACCGGATCGGCCACCTGCGCCACCTCCCGGATCTCGACCGGGAACTCGCGCCCCGGCGCTGCGCTGAACTCCGCGACCAGGCCCACGATGTCCGCCGACTGCAGGTTCGACGCCATCACGGCCTCGGGCACGTCGACCGCGACCGTCAGCTCGTCCGACGCCTGGATCCGGATCACGGGCCGGCCCACCGCGATGTCCTGGCTCGCCTCCACGAACCGCTGCGCCACCACCCCGTCGAACGGCGCACGGATCGTGCTGTCCGCCAGCTGGATGCTCACCTCTTCCAGCCGCGCCCGCAGCGCGGCGATGTCGGCCGCCTGCGCCTCGATATCCTCGGCCCGGGCCACCGCGCTCTGCTCGAAGAGCTGCCGGGCGGACTTGAGGTCCTCCTGCGCCACGCGGTACTGCGTCTCCCGCAGCTCGAAATCCGTCCGCGCGACCGCGTTCTCCTTGATCAGCTCGGAGAACCGGTCGAAATCGGCCTTCGCATTCGCCAGCCGCGCCTCCGCCGCCCGCACCTGCGCCTCCAGCCGCAGCCGCTCTTCGGGACGCTGCCCGGCCTGCAGCGCCCGCAGCCGCGCCTCGGACTGCGCGAGCTGGCCCTGCAGCGAGTTCTGCCGCGCCTGGAACTCGTCGGGCCGCAGCACCGCCACCACCTCGCCCTTGCTCACGCGCTGCCCTTCGCGCACCGGCAGCGAGGCCAGCAGCCCCGACACCCGGAACGCGAGGTCGGCCTCACGCGCCGCCAGCACCTGCCCGGAGAACAGGCGCGACTCGGTCGCCGCGCTCGCCGACACCAGCGCGGTCTTCACCGGCCGGATCGGGTCCGCCCTGACGGGCTCCTCGCGCCGGCACCCGCCGACGGCCGCCGTCAGCGCAAGCAGGGGCACGAGCATGCGCCGGGCGCCGCGTGGTTCGAGTTGCCGAGACATCCGCTTCCTTTCTTGAATCCCGCGGTTCGTTCCGCCGACCATCGATGGCTGTCAAGCCCGCCAGCGCAGCCGATGCCCCCACCCGTCCTCAGCTCAAACCCTCAACTCAAACCACCAACTCAAACCCTCAAGTCAAACCCTCAAGTCGAACCAGGTTCGTCGCGCTCGAACCCTCACCCCGGCGCTCGACACCCCGTCACGCCGGTGCGGACGCGAACAGATTGAGCCCCAGTTCCTCCGCGAGGAACCTCGCCGCGAGTTGCCCCTTGACGCTGTTCCCCGCGCCGTCGAGCAGCGGCGCGAACGTTCCCAGCCCGCCCTTGCCCGGCGAAACCGTCACCATCCCGCCCGCGACCCCGCTCTTGCCGGGCAAGCCGGTCGCGTACAGCCAGTCCCCCGAGTTCTCGTACAGCCCCGCCGTGACCATGACCGCAAGCACGTGCTGGCAGTGCACCGGATCGATCACGCGCTGCTTCGTGACCGGGTTCGTCCCGCCGTTGCCCAGCGTCGCCCCCATCACCGCCAGGTCCCGCGCGGTCACGTTCAGCGAGCACTGCCTGGTGTACACGTCCGTCGCCTCGATCGCGTCGAAGTAGATCCGCCCGTGCGCCCGCAGCATCTTCGCGATCCCCTCGTTCCTCTGGTTCGTCGCCGCTTCGGACTCGTACACCTCCCGGTTCAGCGACAGCTCGCGGCCCGCGAACCGCGACAACCCCTCGCGCACGAACGCCCACTTCGCCTCCGCCGTCGCGCCCGGGACCAGGCTCGTCGCCGCGATCGCCCCCGCGTTCACCATCGGGTTCGTCGTCCCGTCACCGGTCCGCTCGATGGCAATCACCGAGTTGAACGGCAGCCCCGTGCTGTTCACCCCAAGCTTCTCACGAGCTTCGTCCTCCCCGATCGCCTGGCACACCAGCGCAAACACGAACGGCTTCGACACGCTCTGGATCGAGAACTCGTACCCCGAGTCGCCCGCCTCGTACACCGCCCCGCTCACCCCCGCCACGCACACCCCAAAGAGCGGCGCCGGCGTCTTCGCCAGCGCCGGGATGTAGTCGGCGACCTTCCCTTCGCTGTTGGACGAGAACCGCCGGTGCGCCTCCGCCACGAGCGACCGGACCGATCCCGCCTCCGGAAGATGCCCGGTTGACACGCTCCGCCCATCACGCCCGCCACCGATCATTCCGCCCCCACTTCCGTGCCCCTTGGCGTTCGTGACATCCATCGTGGCTGCGTCCTTACAACCGCACGTCAGCCGGCCCCAGCCCCCGTACACGTTCCAGCTCATCATTCCGCGTGCGCGCCCAGTGTACCACGTTTGCCAACGTGCCACACCTTGTGGTTCGAGGTCAATGACACTCACCACCGCCGCGCACCGCTTTCCCAGATAGAGGTATCGCCTTTGTGCAGAATCGAGCACCGCGTGTCGCCCGATGAGGGGTAGCCCGAACAGGGGTTCGCACGGCGCGACAGCGCTTGAAACGGACCTCTGCATCGCTGGCCCGACACGGCCACGTGTTCGCACGACCGCAACGCAGATCGAACGTTCACGCTCGATTCAACGCGACGTGCTCGGACCCGAAACGTTCGCGAGGAGCGTCCAGCCCCCCTCGGTGACGCTGCGTACCGCTCATCGACACTCGATCTCAACATTCAAACTCGGAGCCTTCCAGAATGTGGTCCCCTCCACGACTCAACGCGGCACAGCCGCTCGCCGCCGCCACGAGGACGCTGCACATGGTCATTCCGGCATACGACAGCACCGCGGCGCCGATCCGGACACACGCTACCGCCAAACGACTCGTGCGGCCAGACCGCCGACGCATCGCAGCCCATGATCAGGACCGCGGTAGAACACGTCGCGCGGCTCACCGAACCGGAGCTTCGGAGGCGTCATGATCGCAGCGTTGATCGCGGCCGCGGGGTTGATGAGCGGGCCGATCCCGCAACCGACCGTCACGCCGCAGCCCGCTTCAGCGACGCCCCCGGCGCCTCCCCCGCCTCCAGCGCCTCCAGCGCCCGCCGACCCCTCCGCCCAACCCGCGGCTCCCGTGCCCAAGGACGGCGCCGACGACCAGGCGTGGGTGCTCCGGTGCTGGCAAGCGCTGGGGTACGACCAGGGCAAGCCGCGCGAAGAGGCTGCCAAGGAGGTCTTCGCGCACGCACGGTCGTGCGGAAGAAGAACTCGTCCGGCGCCGCCAGTTCCAGCGCTCCTGTCCCTCATCCCTGGCGGGGCGTCGCCGCCGGCTCGGTCAGGAACTTCGCGTACAGCGGCTTGAGTTCCTCCGGGACCAGTTCCGACGGGGCGACACCCGCCGCGGACAGCTTCGTCTCAACCTCGGCCAGCGCGAGCAGGGCCCGCTCGACGCGGCTCTGAAGAGCCTCGAGCCGCTGGGCGAGTTGCCGGAGCAGATCGGCCGCGGGCTCGGGGGACGCCGCCCCGACCGCGATGTGCCCGTCGATCCGCCGGGCCTCGGGTCCGAAAATGATCTCGGCAACCGGGACGCGTGCGGCGCGCGCGACGAGCGCCGCCAGCTCGGCGCTGGGACGCTCGTCCGCGAGGAGATCCTTCAATCTGCGCGGGTCGATCCCCGCCTCCCGGCACGCCGCGGCCACGTCGAGCTGCTGCATATACCTCAGCAGGCGCCACCGGATGGCGTCCGCGTCGCACGCATCGGCACCCGCAGCCGGGGTAGAAACCGGAGCCGGCATCATCGCGCCGGCGGGGCTCACGATGGACGCCCGCTGGCCAGGTCGCTCACGATCTTGTCGAGCGTCCGGCGGAGCGTGTCGTAGTTTGTGCCCAAAGCACCCGGATGCTCGTCCGCGCACGCCGCCGCCCGCATGGCGACCCCGAGGGCCTCCTCACGCTGCTTGGCCCCCAAATTGGGAACCCCGTTCCGGTTCACCGTGAGCGCGAGCTGGTTGATCGCCCCGTTCAGGTCGTCAAGCGTCAACGCCTCCGCGCAGCCCATGAGCCGGCAGAGGTACTCCACGCACGTCAGCAGGCGCTGGAGCCATTCCACATCGACCGCGTCGTCAGCCGCCGGCCCGTCCACAACGATCGGGGTGGGGGTCGGGACGACCGTCGGCGCAGGAGCGCCGACGGCCGTTGCCCCGACACTTATCGCCCCAAAGGCGGCGGCGGCAGCCTTGGCCGCCAGCCGGCCCCGGAAGCAAGAAGAAGGCGAAAACACACGCTCGTGGCAAAGTTTCTTCGGTAAACACAACATTGTGGGCTCCTAACGAGCCCCGCGAACAGAGGTCTGTGGCGGGGCTGCAAAAGCAGCCCGACCAAAACTCAGTTCGTGACACAAAACCGGAGATAAACTTGCACCATGGCGCCCGACCCAGCTGTTCCAGTCGGAACCCGTACCATCGCGGCCCCCGGCTTCGGTGTGTCGGGCGGGTCAGCACGCGCAGGGGACGACGCGCGCAGCGCGGAGGAGTTGCTCGTGCGCATGCGCTCGGGCGACCGGGCCGCCGTCGGCGAGTTCATGCGCCGGTTCGGCGCGCTCGTTCGTCTGCGCTATCGGCGCCGGCTGAGCACGAACACACGCCGGCTGTGCGACTCGCTCGACATCATGTCGACGCTCACACGCCGCCTGGATCGGGTGGTCGCGCGCCGGGCCCTGCAGGCCAACAACCCCGCCCAGCTCTGGGCACTGGTCTTCCAGATCGCCGACGGCGCCGTGGCCGACGGTGTGCGCGTCGCGGCCCGCTCGGCGCTCGTCGGCCACGACGAGGGCGCCCGCGCCGCCCTGGGCTCCAAGCTCGCCGCCACCGGCGACGCCGTGGAACGCTCCGAACTGCTCGACCGGCTCGGCAGCCTGCTGCTCGATCCCACCGACGAGCGCGTGCTGCAACTGTGGGTCCGCGGCGTGTCGCACGCCGAGATCGCCCAGCAACTCGGCATGTCCGAGGAGGCCGTCCGCAAGCGCTGGCAGCGCCTGCGCGAGCAGCTGCGCGAGCACCTCACCCGCGAGGGCGCCGCGTGATCTCCACCCACGACACCTTCACCTCGTCCTCGGGCGACAGCGTCGTCCGCTGGCTCCGCTCACGCCTCGGCGACCCGACCGCGCAGGACCTCTCCGTCGCGGCCGACAGCCTCGAGGCCGAGACCGTTGCGCACCTCGATGCGGGCGGCTCGGCGTCGCTGGGGCCGATCTTCGAGCGCTGGCCCGAAGCGCGGGGCGAACCGGCGCTGCTCGACACCGTGCTCGACGTCGCGGCGGAGTGGTTCGTGCGCGAGCGCGGCATGAGCCGTGACGATGCGCTCGCCACGCTGCGCGACGCGAACCCGAGTCTCGGGGCCGAGCTGGACCTGTGCCGCGTGCTGGGAGAGGCGATCACGGCGTCGTCGGGAACCCCGGCGAGCCCGCTCGTCGAGGGTCGCCTCACGCTCCCCGCCGAGTTCGGGCCGGCGCTGGCGCACGGACCGGGCAAGCGGTACGAACTCCGCCAGCTCCTTGGGCGAGGCTCGCAGGGTTCGGTGTACCTCGCGGTGGACCGGGCCTTGTCGGATCCGGACCGGCCGGCGTGGGTGGCGGTGAAGATCGCGCGAGTTTCCAGCGCTGCCGCGGCCCAGCGGCTGATCGACGAAGCCGCGAAGGTGCGGCGGGTCGAGCACGAGCACGTGGTTCGGGTGCTGGACGCGGGCGTGGACAGCGCCAGCCGCACCTACCTGGTGACCGAGTACGTCGAGGGCGGCACGCTCGAGCGCCTGCGCTGCGCCGCGAGCGACCGCAAGGCGGTGCTCACCGCGGTAAAGGCGCTGGCCGGCGTGTGCCGCGGGGTGCAGGCCATCCACTCCCAGGGCGTGGTGCACTGCGACCTCAAGCCGACGAACGTGCTGCTGACGTCGGCGGGCGCGCCGCGGGTCGCGGACTTCGGCCTTTCGGTGCGGCGCTGGCGGGTCGGGCGCGGGCCCGAGGGCGAGATCGGCGGGGGCAACCTCGCGTTCATGTCGCCCGAGCAGTTCTGCACTCCCGACGCGCCGCCCGCCCCGCCTGGGGACATCTACGCCCTCGGGGGGCTGCTGCTGTGGGTGCTCACCGGGCACGGCCCCAACGGGACCACGCCCACCGAGGTCGCCGCCCGGCTGTCCCGCGGCGACGCGGCCCGGCTCGAGACCGATCTCGCCCTCATCACAGATGATGACCTGCGCGCGATCGCACGCCGGGCCCTGGCCCGCACGCCCGCGGAGCGGTACGCCTCGGCCGACGCCCTCGCGGCCGACCTGGACCGCTGGCTGCGCCACGAGCCGCTCGCCTGGCGGACCCCGACGCTGCGCCGGCGAGCCGCGCTGTTCGCGCGCCGCGAGCCGGTGCTCGCGGCGGTGGCGGGGATCGCTGTGCTCGTTGTGGTCGGCACCGGCGTGGCGGGCGGTGCGCTCGTCGCGAGCTCGGAACGCAAGCGGGCCGAGGCGATGACCAGCGCCGCGGCCGCCGAGGCCAAGATCGAGCGGGCCGACTGGAAGCGTCAGGTCGCCGAGGCCGAGGCCAAGGCGAACGAGTCGCGGATGAAGAGTGCGATGAACTCCATCGAGGCGACGCGGTTCCTTCTTTCCACGCAGACCAACGCGCTGGCGGAGATGTGGCTGCCGGTCATGACCTCGCTCGAGGCGCTGACGGGGCCGCTGCTGCTGGGCGTCGCGGACGAGCAGACGCCCAACCTGTGGACCGACCGCGTGCGCGTCGCGACGGTGCTGATCGAGCGCATCGAGAAGCGTCGCGGCGGCATCACGGTCGAGTCCGGGATGTGGCGCACGTGCCTGATCTACTGGAAACTCCGCGTGCGCGAGCCCGAGGCCGCCGCGGCGCTGGCGGACGAGACGCTCACCCTGTGGAGCGCACGGGGGCTGCCCGACACCGACCCGCTGTGCACGAAGGTCCGGCTGCTGCGGGCGATCGCGGACTACACGATTCAGCCCGTGACCGACGGTGACGTTCGCGAGGCCGCGAAGTCGACGATCCGCTCGCTGGTCGCGGACCTCAAGGGCGACTACCAGGACGACCCGCTCACGCTCTTTGCCCTGCGGCGCATCGGCGACATCAAGGACAAGCCCAAGGCCAAGGCCAAGGAGCAGGCTCCGTCGGCGCCGGCGGCCCGATGACGCGACCCACTTCCCCTACCCCCCTCGCTCGAAAAACAAGCCCGCCCCGTGTGCACGGGGCGGGCCTTGAGAAGCATGGCATTCAGACCAGGTGGGCCGCAGGGCCCGCGTGATCAGTTGGCGTACTTCACCGAGCAGCCGTAGGACTTGGTCTCGGGGGTGGCGACGGTCTCGCCCTTGATGAGGCTGTCGAGGGCGGCGGCGACGTAGTTGGTCTTGCCGGGAGCGCCGGGCTTGCCGTCGTCGATGGCGCCCATGTAGGCGAGGTTGCCGTCCTTGTTGATGACGAACATGTGCGGCGTGGTCTTGGCGCCGTAGGCCTTGCCGACCTTGCCGTCCTCGTCGAGCAGGATCGGGTGGGTGATGTTCCACTCCTTGGCCATCTTGGCGTTGAGGTCCTTGCCGTAGCCCTGCTGGCCCTTGCCGCCGGAGTTGATGCCCAGGAACACGACGTCCTTGTTGGAGGCGTACTTGTCGGTCAGGGTCTTGAAGGTGCCGGCCTTGTAGTGGCCGACGACCACGGGGCACTCGGGGTTGAACCACTCGAGGACGACGATCTTGCCCTTGAAGTCGGAGAGGTTGACGGTCTTGCCGTCGGCCGAGGTGAGCGTGAAGGCGGGAGCGGCATGGCCGATCTTGGCGCCGGCGGCGGTGGCGCCGGTGTCCTTCTTCTGCTCCTTCTTCTCGTCCTTCTTGGCGTCGTGCTTGGCCGGGGTATTGCCCGTCGGCTGCGTGTTCGCCGGCGGCGTATTGCTCGGCGTGGTCTTGGGCGGCTCGGCGTTCAGCGTAGCGACGCCCAAACCGAACACACCAACAGCCGCGGCGAACAGAATCGACTTGCCCTTACCCATGTGCTATCTCCATGCTCCCGTCCGGCCGCGTGGCGCTTGGCCATTCGTCACCGGGGACACCCCGGCAAACGCTCGGCGTCGGAACTGCGGGAGCAAACGTGCTCGTGCTGCGCGCCCAACCCACCCGCCCCGGGTCGCTCGGTCTGTCCGGTCGCGTGCGACCGGGAAAGGAGTCCTTGTGAACACGGAGTCTGTGGTGACGACTCCGATGTCGGAATGCTAGTGCCCTGATGGGCGGGGAATCGACAGTTGGTACCACCGCGCACCTGTTTCGGGTGCCGAGGCTGTTGGCCCCCTGATTTCCAGGACGCCGCGAACGGGCGCGGTTTTGGCCGGTTCACTCGCCCCCGGCTCGAACCGCAGCGACAGCGTCTCACCGGTCGCTTCGCCGCCGGCGAGCAGGTTCACCGGCACGGGCGCCCCGGCGAGCGGGTAAAACGTAAGTCCTTTCGCACCCTTCACTTGAATCTTGAGTTCGTCGCCCGCCCACGTCGCGGCGATGCCCGCCTTCTCGCCGTCGGTCCCCGGGCCGAGCGTGACGGGCTTGGGGAGGCGTGCCTTGAACTGGGCAAACTTCGGGTCGGGAACGATCTGGGCCGAGTCGCCCGTGCCGACGGGCAGGTCGAGCGTCACCCGCTGGTTTTCGATCAGGCACAGGTCCTTGCACACCATCCAGGTCAGGTCGGCGGCGAGCGTGACGGTCGAGCCGGGCTTGGCGTCCGCGGGCACAGCGACCGGGACCAGGAGCATGACCTCGCCCTCGTAGACGTGGTCGAGCAGGTCCCCCGGCAGCGCGTGCCGCTTGGCCGCGGGCCATTGGATGGCCTGGGGCTTGAACCCCGTGGGCAGGGCCCACTCGATCGAGGGCGGTCCGCCCGAGTCGTTCGCGGCGCTGGTGTAGATGTGCCAGTGCGGCTCGATGGTGAACAGCACGCCGAGCGTGGCGGTGGTGCCGGGAACGAGCGTGGGGCGCTCGGCGAGCAGGCGGGCACGGACTTTGGGCGCCTGGGCCACGTCCTTGGAGGATCCCGGAGGAGCGGAGACGCCGGCCGCTGCCAGTGAGACACCGGCGAGGGCGGCGGCGCCCGGCAGCAGCAGACGCCAGGAGCTGATCATCGCGAATCTCCGTGGGCGCGCAGCGAGGGTACGCTTGCGCCATGCTTCCACGGACACTGTTGCCCGGTCTGCTCGGCGCGCTCGGACTTTCGGCGGTCGTGCTGTCGGGGTGCTCGAAGGAGACGACCCAGCGGGACGTCGACCGATCGACGATCACCCTCAACGAGGTTCGGGCTCTGGTCGAGAAGTCCAAGCCCGGCGAACTGCTCATCGCCGACGCGCGCGGGCCGAGGGCGTTCGCCGAGGGGCACATCCCCGGGGCGCAGAACCTCGCTGTCAGCCGGTTCAGCGGCGTCCACGGCGAGACCGACCCGGCGCTGGTGCGGTTCACCACGATCGTCGTCTACGGCGACAACCCGGGCTCGGGCAGCGCCAACGCCCTGGCGATGCGGATGATGAGCACGGGGTACGACAACATCCGCACGTTTTTCGAAGGGTTCGACGCGTGGAAGCGGGCCGGGCTGCCGGTCGAGTCCGCGCCTCGGCCCGAGGGGGAAGCGGCGGGCGACGCCCCGGGAAAGTAAGCGGCCGTGCACCGACGAGCGAGATCCGACGGGCGCGGCGGGGGCCGCGGGTGAGCGCCGAAGGAGACGAGCCGATGACCGCCAGCACCTCGCCTGCTCCGACAACCCCGATGACCCCGATCGACCCCGCCACATGGCCGGTGTTCCGGCGGACGTTTGCGAACGTGGTGGAGTGCGTGGGCAACACGCGGCTGGTGCGGCTGAACCGGGTCGTACCCGCGGGCGGGGCCGAGGTGCTGCTCAAACTCGAGTTCGACAACCCGCTCGCGAGCGTGAAGGACCGGATCGGGCGGGCGATGATTGAGGACGCGGAACGCCGCGGCGTCATCCGCCCGCGCGGGGCCCGCGGGGCCGACGACCAGGGCACGCACATCATCGAGCCGACGAGCGGGAACACGGGGATCGCGCTGGCGTTCGTGTGCGCGGCCCGCGGCTACCGGCTGACGCTGGCGATGCCCGAGTCGATGAGCCTGGAGCGTCGGGCGCTGCTCAAGCACCTGGGCGCGGGGCTGGTGCTGACGCCCGCGGAGAAGGGCATGCGGGGCGCGGTGGCGAAGGCGGAGGAACTCGTGGCGGGCACGCCCGATGCGTGGATGCCGCAGCAGTTCGACAACCCGGCCAATCCGAAGATCCACGAGATGACGACGGGGCCGGAGATCTGGGCGGACACCGGCGGGAAGGTGGACGCGATCGTGTCGGGCGTGGGGACGGGCGGGACGATCACGGGCGTGACGCGGTTCATCCGCGGGCACAACGCGGGGTTCCAGGCGATCGCCGTGGAGCCCGAGGCGTCGCCGGTGATCTCGGGCGGGGCGCCGGGGCTGCACAAGATCCAGGGGATCGGGGCGGGGTTCATCCCGCGGAACCTCGACACGTCGCTCTTGAGCGGCATCGAGAAGGTGAGCAACGACGAGGCGTTCGAGTGGGCCCGGCGCGTGGCCCGCGAGGAGGGGATCCTGGGCGGGATCTCGACGGGGGCGAACGTGTGCGTCGCGGCCCGGCTCGCGGCCAAGCCGGAGTACACGGGCAAGCGGATCGTGACGATCGCGTGCTCGTTCGGCGAGCGGTACTTGTCGACGGCGCTCTTCACGCCGGCGGTGTGAGCGGAGCGGATGCACCGCCGAGAGCGCGGTGTTGGACGAGCCTCGAGCTGAGTTCGCCCGCGGCTAGCGCTGCGTGGCGAGGATGATGATCAGCAGGAGCACACCGATCACGCCAAGGACGGAGACGACGATCGTCGCCGTGTACGCACCTTCGCTCATGCCGAAGCACGTGCGGTAAGGATCGATGCCGAGCGCGGCGTCGCCCGCGCGGGCGGACGCGGGGCGTTTGAGCCGGACGCGCTGGTTGTCGAACTTTTCCACCAGCACCCAGCCCGCGCGGGCTTCTTCCTCGAGGGCCTGGCGCAGGCGGGCCGGATCCTTGAACGCGCCGGTGGCCGAGCGCAAGAACTTGAACTCCCAGCCCTCAGAGAGGTCGGTCGCGCTGTACCCGCTCATGCGTTCTTCCTCCTCGTTGCGTTTGCGGCGCGCTCGCGCGGCTGCGGCCGCGGCGGCTCCGGCTCCTGCACCCATGCGGCCTCCCTTGACGAGCCGAGAGGGGCTCGAGACGCGGAATGCTATCGCCGATGGGCGGCGCGACCGTGGGGGGACCGCGAGTTACGACCGACCACGGCTCGGACGGGAGAGGCGGAAAGGTACGCGGAGTGTGCGCGAAGGGACGCGGAGGGGAGACTGGCTGGAAGTGCAACGATCGACAAGCCGGAGCTCGCCGTTCTGTGAAGTCAGCACTTGGCATTCGCTCCGCGGCACTCGGCGAGAACTCCGCGTCACTGCGCGTACCGGCCTTACACGTTCGATTCCGCCGTCGCGGCGGGAGTGCCGCGGTTGGCGATGCCGTCGAGCACCTGGCGGACTTCCTGGGCCATGCGCGTGTTGGGAAACTCGGAGATGATGCGCCGGCCGATCGCCTGGGCGGTGGGCCACTGGCGCTCGTGCACGGCCTGCTTGAACTGCTCGCCCAGGCGCTCACGCGTGCGCGTGATGACGTTCTTGGCCATCTCCTTGAGCGGCTCGGCCTCGTCGGGCGAAAGGTACAGGTCGAGCTCCTTGAGCAGCTCCATCGCCTCGTCGGTGCGGCCGGCGTCCGCGGCGTCGCGGAACCGCTTGGCGATGTCCTGCTTGTAGATCGCGCGGGCCTGGTCGACGCGCAGGCGGAGCGTCTCGGTGCGGGGCGAATCGGGGAACAGCCGCCGGATGCGGCCGGCCTCGCGCAACGCGTCGTCCCAGCGGCGCTGCACGATGAGGCTGTCGAGCCCGCCGATGGCCTCGAAGATGCGCCGGTCCTGGACCTGCGAGCGGGCGGCCTCGATGCGGGCCCGGAACTGCTCGGCCTCGGCGCGGTAGCCGAAGCGGTCGGCGAGCTCGCTGCACAGCACGAGCCCGGCGTCCCAGTCCTGGTTGGCGATGTCCTGCTCGATCGAGCGGCACAAGAGCTCGCGTTCGGTCGAACGGTTGAGCACGCGCCGGGCGTCGTCGGAAAGGCCGGCCTGGTCGGCGATGGTGCGCATCGAGGCGGTGAGCATTTCGATGCGGGCCGCGAGCGAGCCGGCGGAGCGGGCCTGGCGGCGCAGGCGGACGGTGATCGGGGCGATCGCGAAGACGAGCACGAGGCCCAGCCAGCCGGCGAGGGTGCGCTCCTGGGAGGCCGCGTGCGGTGCGGCCCCGAACACGCCCGTGCCCGTGACGAGCAGGACGAGGCTGACCAAGAGGAGCCAGCCGACATCGATGAGCAGCCCCATCACCAGGCCCGGGCGGCGTCGCGGGGGGCCGATGCGTCCGGGTTCGGAGATGCTCGCCGAGATGGAGGCTGCATTGGAGGTGCCGTTGGGCGATGTCATGTCGGAGTTCCGTCTCACGCCGGGGTCCCCCCCGCTGCCCCGCTGTGCGCCCCAACCCCGCCCCAACTGGCCGTTTCCTGGGCCCGACGCGCCGCGATGTCACCCTTACCCAATTTGACGACCGGGCCTGTACATTCCGTTTCGGGGCCCGGTCCGGTTCTGGATCAACTCTAGTATGACCTCATGACGACCGCGCGGGTACCGGCGACGCCGGATTCTGGGGCGGACACGGGTTCGGGGCAGCCCGCAGTCCGGGTCGACGGCTTTGCTTTGGGGCCGTACCAAACGAACTGCTACATCGTTTGGCCGACAAACATCGGCACGACGGGACAGGCGCCTTGCTGGATCGTGGATGCGAGTTTCGGACCCGCACCACTGGTGGAGCGGGTCAAGAGCCAGGGACTGTCGCCGCAGGCCTTGGTGCTGACGCACGCGCACGTGGACCACATTGCCGGGGTGGCGGAAGTGGTGCGGGCGTTCCCGGGGCTGCCGGTGTGGATCCATGGGGCGGAGCGGGCGTGGCTGACGGACCCGATGTTGAACCTGTCGGGGATGGGCGGGGTGGCGATCACGGCCCCGGGGCCGGACCGCGAGTTGGCCGACGGGGACGAACTGACGCTCGGGCCGACGCGCTGGCGCGTGCTGCACACGCCGGGGCATTCGCCGGGCGGGGTGACGCTGTACCACGAACCGTCGGGGCTCGCGCTGGTGGGCGACTCGCTGTTCGCCGGGAGCATCGGACGGACGGACCTGCCGGGCGGCGACCACGACCTGCTGCTGACGTCGATCCGCGAGAAGTTGTACACGCTGCCGAAGGCGACGCGCGTGCTGCCGGGGCACGGGCCGGAGACGACGATCGGGCGGGAGCGGGTGAGCAACCCGTATGTGCGAGGGTGAGGGGCGACGAGGGGGAGACGGGGAGACGGTGAGACGGTGAGACGGTGAGACGGTGAGACGGTGAGACGGTGAGACGGTGAGACGGTGAGACGGTGAGACGGTGACGGATGATGAGTCAGGCGAGGTAGTTGTCCAGTTTTCGGGCAACCGCGCCAAGGCCTTGGTGGGCCGGTTTCGCTATCCTGCGCCATGCGAGCCGCCGTGATCGTGCAATCGGGGAGTCCTGTCGCCGCGAACGTGAAGTACACGACGGACTGGACGGCGCCGGGCGCCCCGGGGCCGGGGCAGGCGCTGATCAAGACGCAGGCCAGTGCGCTGAATCACCTGGACCTGTGGGTGGGTGTGGGCGTGCCGGGGCTGAACCTGACGTATCCGCGCGTGAGCGGGTCGGACGCGTGCGGGATCGTCGAGGCGGTGGGGGCGGGCGTGCCGGCGTCGTGGGTCGGCAAGCGGGTGATCCTGAACGCTGCGGTCGAGGTGCACGCGGTGCCGTCGCCGAGCGATCCGCCGGGCACGAGCCTGTCGCCGGACTATGAGCTCATCGGCGAACACCACAACGGGGCGCACTGCGAGCGGTTCCTGGCTCCCGCGTCGAACCTGGCGGACATCGGGGACATCGACCCGGTGCTGGGCGCGGCGTTCGGGCTCACCTTCCTGACCGCATACTCGATGATGGTCGGCAAGGCCGGGCTGCGGGCGGGCCAGAGCGTGCTAGTCACGGGCATCGGCGGGGGCGTGGCCGTGGCGGCGCTGGCGATCGCCAAGCGCATGGCGTGCCCGGTGGCGGTCACGAGCCGGCACGCGTGGAAGCTCGAGAAGGCCAGGGCCCTGGGGGCCGACCTGCTCGTGCACGACCAGGGGCAGGACTGGTCCAAGCAGGTGCGCGACTGGTCGAACAAGCGCGGCGTGGACCTCGCGGTGGATTCGTCGGGCAAGGCCACGCACATCAAGTGCATCAAGAGCCTGGCGCGGGGCGGGGCGTACGTGACGCCGGGGTGCACGAGCGGCGCGGACGCGACCACCGACCTGGCCCGGATCTTCTGGAACCAGCTGCGGATCCTCGGCTCGACCATGGGGTCGTGCTCGGAGTTCGCGGAACTGGCGAGCATGCTGCGGGCCGGGCAGCTTTCTCCCACGGTCGACCAGGTGTTCCCGGCCGACCGCGCCGGCGAGGCCTATGCGCGGCTCGAGGGGGCCGAGCAGTTCGGCAAGGTCGTGATCGACTGGCGGTGAGCCCCGCCCTCGGGCGCCGCCCCGCGGACGCGGGCAGCGAACTCAGAACTCGATCTCGAACCGGACCACGCCGGCGAAGACGTCGTCGATCGTGGGGTCGCCCGAGGGGTTCCAGATGTACTGCATGGCCGGCGTGATCGCGATGAACGGCGTGAGCTGGAACTTGTACATCAGTTCGAGGGCCGATTCGTCCTCGTCGAAGCCGCGCTCGTCGGAGAGGTCGAGCCACGTGAACAGCAGGCCGGTGACGTCCTCGTCGCGCCCGTCGAACGTGCCGTTGAGCGTCAGGCCCGTGGTCACCTGGATCTCCGAGTCCGACACGTCGCCGTCGGCGAAGCCGGCCGACAGGAACGCCACGAGGCCGCCCTCGTTCTCCGGATCCGCGGCGTCGCGGGCGAGCAACCGCTGGTTCACCATGAAATAGCCCGCGCCGGTGCCGCTCGAAGTCGACCCGTCGGCGTCGGTGAAATCACCGGTGTGGCCCCAGCCGCCCGCGGCGAACTTGCCGGGGCCGAGCGAGCCCAGGTCTTTCCACGTGATGCCGGCTTCGGCGATGAAGAAGTACTCGTTACCGTTCCAGAGCGGCGCGGGCCCCTGGCGGCCGGTGTGGACGCCGGCGCTGAGCGACCCGTCGAACGCGCCGGCGCCGATGTAGATGTTCTCGGTGGGGTAGACAAAGAGCTCGACGCCCATCGCGGGGTCGGGGTAGGTGGGGATGACGCCGTTGGTGTAGAGCAGGACGTTGGAGGCGTGGATGAAGTTCTCGGCGGGCGCGGTGTAGCCGAACTCGAGGCCGGCGTCGATCTTGCCCGCGCGCAGGCGGAGCAGGCCCTCGGCGAAGATCTGCTGGTACCACAGCTCGGAGATCTGGTCGACGTTGTCGCCGGTCTCGAGGCTGCTGGTGGCCATGAAGGTGCCGGTGTCCTCGGGCCCACCGCGCATGTCGGTGGACTGGAAGTCGATGTAGAGCGTGCCGCCTTCGAGGCCGAAGGAGGGCAGGGTGTCGAGGGTGAGGTTGAGGTCCAGCAGCGAGCGGGTGCTGGCGCGGTTGTTGATGCCGCCGGACCAGACGCTCGACCAATCGAGGGTGTACGAGCCGGCGAAGGTGAGGCCGATCTCTTCGAGCCTCGTACGCGTGCCGCCCCAGTCACCGGTGGCGCGGGACCACTCCCAGTATGGGCGGTGACCGAACCAGTCGCGCAGGGCGACGGGCTCGGCCGGCGCGGGCGGCGCGGGCGGTGTGGCCGGCGCAGGGGCCGCGGGCTTGGCGGGCTGGGGCGCGGGGCGGATGCGCGGGCCCGGTTCGCGCCCGGGCAGATCGCCGGGGCCGGCCATGTCGAGCGCCGACTCGGGAACGTTCGCCAGGGCGCCGTCGTCGTCTTCGGGACCGGCGCCGGCGGACGCGTGAGCGCCGATCGCGAGGGCCGCGCACGCGGCGAGGGCGGAATCAACGCGGTTGGAGGGACGATAACCGGCCATGGGCACTCCCGGGTGAACGTGCGGCGGCGTGGCCGCACTCTCCGGGAACGTCGGCCGGTTTTGGGGCCAGAACGTTGGGGCGAGGGACATAACGCCGCGCAGGCCTCGGGGCTGCGCCGGTTGGATGGCGTGCGCGGGCGCGCGTTCGATCGCGGGCGGTGAATGAGACTCAGGTTCCGCGCACCGATGCCCGCGGTTACGGGAGCCGTTCGATCCACAGGCCCGTGGACGCGCCGACGGTGCGGGCCGAACCGTCGAACATGCCGGCGTTGAACCCCGTGCGGCCCGTGGGCGGATGCACGCGCCCGAGGCGCTCGGATACGTGGGCCGCCTGGCGGAAGTCGAGGGTGCTGGCGGTGCGCGTGGGGGGCGGAGCGTCGCCGACGATCGCGGCCGCGGCCGAGTCGACCAGCACCGGGGCCTCCGACGGGCGCAGCACGAGGTGAAAGCGGATGAACGCGGGTCGTGCGGCGTCGTCGTAGTTGTCGGGGTCGGGCGTGCCGCCGGGCGGGGTGTAGCCGGCGTGGCCGGTGGCGTTCATGGCGTAGGTGCGGGTCATCGGCACGGGGCTGCGGGCGTTGGTTGTCGGGCACACGAGCACCGACCGGGTGGAGTAGAGCTCCCCGGGGGTCGACCCGTCCATGCCGGACTGGGCCTGCACCACCAGGGCCCAATTGGGCAGCGCGGTGTACGGCTGGCCGATCGCGGGGCCAACGCCGGCGTTGTCGTCCGCGTACTGGGTGCAGGCGGCGACCATCTGACGCAGGTTCGCCAGGCACACGGCCGAGCGGGCCGACTCGCGGGCGTGCCCGAGGGCTGGGAGGATGATGGCCACGAGGATCGCGATGACGGCGATCGTGACCAGCAGCTCGACCAGCGTGAACGCTCGACCCATGCGGCCCCGGGCGCCGGGCGTGGCGACCCGGCTGACTTCTACAGTATGGGCGTGAGATTCCACGCGTTCCTTGCCGTGATAGGTGCGTACCTCGGGTCGCTGTGCGGACCGGCCGTCGCAGGCCAGCCGCTGGGGGCCGACACGCAGTACTGGCTCGGGACGATCGACGTCCCGGGCGGGCGGGCCGTGCAGCGGGTGCCGATCGTGGTGACGCTCGACCGGGTGTCGTCGCCCGAGGGCGACCGCTGGAGCGGGACGCTCGACCTGTCACCGGGGCCGAACGCCCCGGGCATTCGCGGGCTCAATCTGCAGGACGTCAGCGTGGGAGCGGGCCGGATGGCGTTCGGCACCATGAGCGGCGAGGAGCAGGTGCAGTACGACCTGGCGCTGAGCCCCGACGGAGCCCGCGCCGAGGGCCGGCTCGCCACGGCGCGCGGCGGCATGCCGGTGCGCCTGCGACGCGTAGGGCCGGACGTGGCCCGCGACGCGGTCATCCGGCGCCCGCAGGAGCCGACCGCGGCCCGCGGGTACATCGCGCGGGACGCGTTCATCGTCACGGCCGATGGGGCGACGCTGTACGGAACGCTCACCACGCCCGACGGCATCTCGAGCCAGCGCACGGCGCCGGGCGTCGTGCTCGTGGGCGACCTGGGGGCCACGGACCGCGACCTGTCCGGCGCGTACCACCGGCCGTTCCTCGTGCTCGCCGATGCCCTGAGCCGGGCGGGGTTCGCGGTGCTGCGCCTGGACGACCGCGGCGTCGGGCAGTCCGGCGGGGATGAACGCGTGGCCACGCCGGAGGTCTCGGCGTCGGACGCCGCGCTCGCGCTGGCGTCGCTGGCGGGAGTCGACGGCGTTGACCCGGCGCGGGTCGGGTTCATCGGGCTGGGCGAGGGGGCGGTGACCGCGGCGCTCGCGGCCCTGAGCCCGGCGGCGCCGGAAGCGGGCAGCGGCAAGTCGGCGGCCAGGGCGGCGTTTGTGGTGATGCTGTCGCCGCGGGGCGTGCCGATGCTCGACAGCCAGATGGCGGCGCTCGAAGCGCAGCTCGCGAGCGAGGGCGAGACCGGCCCGTACCGCGACGCGCGGCTCGCGGCCCGGCGCAAGGCCCTGCTCGGGGCGGCCGAGTCCACGTCGCCCTACGACGCGGTGAGCGAGCCGAGCGGGCCCGCGGCGGACGGGCTGCGCGACGAACTCGCCACCCTGGCGAGCTTCCGTCGCCAGGACGTGGCCCCCGCGGCCCAGACCACCGGCCTGCGGGTCGAACTCGCCGACATGACGACCCCGGCGCGGGTCTCGCGGTACCGGCATGATCCCGCGGGAGCGTTCGAGCGGCTCGAGGGCAAGGTGCTCGTTCTCGGGGCCGGCCTTGACATGGTGAACCCAGCGGGCGTGAACGTGCCCGCGGCCGTGGGCGCGCTCAAACGCGGGAAGGCGGAGGTCACGGTGCGTGAGTTCCCGGGGCTGAACCAGATGCTCCAGCCCGGCGTGACGGGGCTGGCGGTCGAGAGGCTGCAGATCGAGACCACGATTGACGCGGCGGCGCTGGAAGCGGTGGTGACGTGGCTGCGCAGCGCCGCCGGGATGGAGAAGCCATGATGCGGGCGTGGATCGTGGGAGTGGTTGTCGCGGCGGCGTTCGGCACGGTGGGGGAGGCCAACCAGCCCGCGGCGAGTGCGGCGACCGGGCCGATCGCGCCGGCGGACGCGCCGGAGGTGGCGAAGTTCACGGTGCGGGCCGGGTATGAGGTGAGCGTGGCGGTGCTGGACTTGCCGGGCGCCCGCATGCTCGAGATCGATGACCGCGGAACGCTGTACGTGTCACGCCCGCAGATGGGCGACATCGTGGCCCTGCGCGACACGGACGCCGACGGGGTGTACGAGACCCGCGCGACCTTCCTGACCGACCGGCCGAGCGTGCACGCGATGTGCTTCGTGCCCGAACCGGGGGGCGGGGGCTGGCTGTGGTTCGCCACCAGCGGCTCGGTCTGCAAGGCCCGTGACACGAACGCCGACGGAAAGGCCGACGAGGTCGTCGACGTGATCCCGGTCGGGTCGCTGCCGCGCGGAGGGCCGCACTGGTGGCGCTCGCTGCTCGTGCACGACGGCAGCATCTACACCTCGATCGGCGACTCGGCGAACGCGTCGGACCAGACCGAGACGGAGCGGCAGAAGATCTGGCGCTTCAACCTCGACGGGTCGAACAAGCGGCTGTTCGCGTCGGGGATCCGCAACACCGAGAAGCTGCGGGTGCGGCCGGGCACGGGCGAGATCTGGGGCGTCGACCACGGTTCGGACTGGTTCGGCAAGGACTGGGGCGATGCGCCCGGGAACCAGCCGTTCACCGACACGCTGCCGAGTGACGAGTTCAATCGGTATGTCGAGGGCGGGTTCTACGGGCATCCGTTCCTGACCGGGCGCCGGGTGCCGCGGCCGGAGTTCCTGGGCCGCAGCGACCTGCGCGACTGGGCGGCCAAGACGGTGATCCCCGAATGGGAGTTCCCGGCCCACTGGGCGACGAACGCGTTCTGCTTCGTGGAGCCGGCGAAGGTGAGCGCGGGCGGGGCGGGGCTGCCCGCGGACCAGGCGGGGGACGCGTACGTGGCGTGCCGCGGGAGCTGGAACAGCTCGGTGTATGTGGGCTATTGCGTGGCGCGGGTGGTGTTCGACCGGGACGAGAAGCTCGGCGGGCGGCCGATGGGGATGGAGGTGATCGTGCGGACGGTCGAGAGCGCGCCGGCGCCGGGGTTCGTGCAGCCGGCGATCCTGGCGCGGCCGGTGGACTGCGTGCAGGCGCCCGACGGGTCGATCCTGTTCAGCGCGGACCAGCCGGGGCGGGTGTACCGGATCCGCGCCGCGGGGAAGTGAGTTCGAGCGGCATCAGGCGGAATGGAACGCGGAGGACTTGAAGCCTGAGGCGGTACGCGGAGAGCGCGGAGGTCGGACGGAGGAACGCAGAGAGAAGGAGCTTTGTGGTTGTGCAGCGGACGGGTGTGCGTGCGTGCGATGCACACACACGACCGTCTTTCTCCGCGTCACTCGAATTCAAGCCTGCGATCTCTGTGTACAGATTGGACAGTGCGGCACGCACGGGCGAAGACGCCGCCTTCAGGATTCGCACCCACTCTCCGCGTTCCTCCGCGCTCTTGGCGTCCTCCGCGTTCAATCTCTAGAGCCCCAGCCGCGCACGCTTGGCCTCGAACTCGGCCTGCTCGCGCCTGTTCTCGGTATTGATCGCGGCCTTGTTCTTGAGCGCCTCGATCTCGAGCCGCGACAGGTGCATCGCTTCGAAGTCGTAGTCGCGCCAGGCTTCCATCGTGAGCGGCACGATCGGGGAGACCAGGTCGTGCATCGCCGTGGCGAAGAGGCGGATTTCCTCCTGGGCGTGGCTATCCATGCGCAGCGACAGGAAGCGCAGCAGGTTGTGCAGGTCGCACTTCCAGTACCACTCCGTGTAGAGGCTCAGCGGCAGGCCGATGCGGGCCATCTCGCGCGAGACGCCCTTCTCGGTCAGGGCGATGTACTCGGCGTACAGGGCTTCGGCCTTGTCGAGATACTTGAGGAACGCCTCGGCGGTGGCTCCCTCGCCGGCGGGGCCGGTCGGATCGCCGATGCCCTCAACGACAAACCGCTCGTCGCCGCCCTGGCGGTTGCCCTTGGACTGTTTTCTCACGTTGTCGATGGTCGGCCGGTAGAAACGGTCGGGCATGATCGAGTAGCGGCCGGAGTACTCGTTCACGTTCGCGGTGCGGTGGCGGATCCACTGGCGGGCGATGAAGATCGGCATCGCGACGTGGAACTTGAACTCGACCATCTCGAACGGCGTCGTGTGCCGGTGACGGAGCAGGTAGCGGATGAGCCCGCGGTCTTCGTTGATCTTCTTGGTGCCCTCGCCGTAGGACACGCGGGCGGCCTGGACGATCGCGCTGTCGGCGGTCTGGCCCTGCGGCACGAGGCGGGGCATGGCGTCGAGCAGCGCGACGAAGCCATGGTCGAGGACGTTGATCTGGACGCGGGCAGACCCGGCCATGACGTCGACGAAAGGGGTCGCGGGGGCGGTGCGGACGGGGGCGGGGGATGGCATCGGCCGACGGTAGGCGGGTGCATCACAACGCCGAGGCAATTCAACGAGCCCAAAGCGCGAGCGAGGGTACTGCTTGCACGGACCCGCCAACGCAACCCTCGCTTGCGCTTCGGGCTCGTTGGATCAACACATCACGTCTGCAACACCCCCACCTTGAACTCCTTCGCGTAGTCCCACCCCTGCTGGGCCGCGTCGAGCGCGGCGATGAGTTCGTCGCGGGTCTTGTGCGGGGCGATGAGCCGGTCGACCCACCCGCGGGCGGCCCCGTGGCGGATGTCGGCCTGGGCCGTGTAACTCGCGTGGATCGCGGCGTAGATCTGCTCGTGCGTGACCGGATCAATCGTCTCGCCCTTGCGCTTGCGGCTGGCTTCCTCGATGGTCGTGAGCGTGCCGGTGGCCTGGTTGGCGCCCATGACGGCGCACTTGGCGTTCGGCCACGCGAGGCTCACGAACGGGTCGAAGGCCCGCCCGCACATCGCGTAGTTCCCCGCGCCGTACGAGCCGCCCATGATGACGACGATCTTGGGGACCACGCAGTTGCTCATCGCGTTGACCATCTTGGCCCCCGCGCGGATGATCCCGCCCTGCTCGCTGTCGCGCCCGACCATGAACCCCGTCGTGTCGTGCAGGAACACGAGCGGAATCTTGCGCTGGTTGCAGTCCATGATGAACCGCGCGGCCTTGTCGGCGGAGTCGTCGTAGATGACCCCGGGCATGTTCACGCGCTTGCCGGGACCGGCCTTTCCTCCCGCGGACAGGGACGTCGACACCTTCTTCTGGTTGGCGACGATGCCGCAGGCGTAGCCCCCGATGCTCGCGTACCCGCACACGATCGACTGGCCGTAGTCGGCCTTGTACTCGTCGAAGTCCGCCTCGACCCTGTCGCCGCGGGCGCGGACGTCGGCGAAGCACGCGATCAGGTCGCGCACGTCGTACTGCGCCCCCGGCTTGTCGGTGAACACGCCGTAGACATCCTCTGCCCGCCGGAACGGCACGGCCCCCGACGCCCCCTGGTCAGGCCCATGCGCGTCGCGGTACTTCGCCGCGAGCATCTGGATCCGGTCGATGCACGCCGCGTCGGACTTCTCCTTGAAGTCGATCGTCCCCGACACGCTCGCGTGCATGCTCGCGCCGCCAAGCTCCTCGTCGGTCACATCCTGCCCGATCGCGGCCTTCACCAGCGCCGGCCCGGCGAGGTACAGCCCGCTCCCCTCCGTCATGAGCAGCGTGTCGCACAGCACCGGCAGGTACCCGCCGCCCGCGACGCAATACCCCATGATCGCCGCGATCTGCGGGATGCCCATCGCGCTAATCACGGCGTTATTGCGGAAGATCCGCCCGAAGTCGTCCGTGTCCGGGAACACGTCCTCCTGCAGCGGCAGGAACACCCCCGCCGAATCCACCAGGTAGATCAGCGGCAGGCGCGCCATCATCGCGATCGTCTGGGCCCGGATGATCTTCTTGCACGTCATCGGGAAGAACGCCCCGGCCTTCACCGTCGCGTCGTTGGCGATGATCATGCACAGCCGGCCCTGGACTGGTCCGATCCCCGTCACCACGCCCGCGGCCGGCGCGCCGCCGTACTCCTGGTACATCCCCCACGCGCTCCACAATCCCAGTTCGGTGAACCGGGCCTTGTCGTCTACGAGCAGGTCGACGCGCTCGCGGGCCGTGAGCCGGCCCTTGTCGTGCTGGCGGTCGACCGCCGCCTTGCCGCCGGCCCGCCGGATGATCGCCTCGTCCTGCAGGAACAGGTCGGTGAGTTCGCGCAGGGACAGGTCGGCGGGCAGGCTGGCGCTCGGCGACGCCGGCTTGCCCTGAGCGGTGGGAGAGGGGGTGCTCATACGGGCCAGAGGGTATCTGCCCGGCCCCGGGCGGCCGATGAAACCCGGTGTCAGGACTCCGAATACTCTCCCCGCACGGGAATGGCCGCCGGACGTCCCGAGCTCCGCACTCCGGCGCGAAGGCAGAAGGAGACCACCATGAAGCACCTTACCAAGTTCCTCGCATGCACGGGCGTGGCGATGGCCCTGCTGGGGTCGGGCGCCGCGCTCGCGCTGCAGCCCGCGGGCGGGGCCCAGGCCCCGGCCGCGGCGGCCCAGCCGGGTCCCGAACTGGTGACCGAGGACGGCATCGTCTCCGGCACGATGCGGATCACGTTCAACACCCGCACGAACAAGGACGCCAGCGGCGACTTCAAGGACGGCTCGCCCGCCCTGGGGGCCAAGGACGTGTACGAGCTGGACATGGCCGTCGCCAAGACGACCAAGTTCACCGGGCAGATCACCCGCCAGCCGAACCTCTACACCAAGACGCTCATGCGCCGCAAGCAGGACGCCCTGCTGACCTACAGCATCGACCTGGCGGTCCTCAACCCGCGCGACCTCAAGCAGAGCAAGAACGTCGGCAAGTGGGTCGGCACGGTCCCGATCGACCAGGCCACCGGCGCGTTCGACCTGGGCGGCGGCAAGGCCACCGAAAGCCCGCTCCGCATCGCCGTGGACGCCGTCGGCCGGGCCAAGGCCTTCACCGACAACTTCGCCGGGCGCATGGTCGGCAAGGCCGAGAAGAAGGAAGGCCTCGCGGCGTACACCTACAAGCGCGTCGTCGGCAACAAGACCGTCTCGGTGACGGTCAAGAAGTCCGACCCGATGCGGTTCGAGAACGCCGTGCTCGCCATGGGCCCGGCCGAGACCTACCCGCGCGTGATCGTCAACGGCCGGCTCGACTTCGACTACGAGACGGGCAACTGGTACACCGACGGCCTGCGGTTCAAGTACACCCTCGACGGCCAGGAGTACGAGGACATCGTCACCGGCTCGATCAAGTGGGTCGAGGACGCCGACCGCAAGACCAACGGCAAGGGCTACTACGACTTCAACCTCCGTTTCAACGAGGACAAGAACCGCAAGGCCGGCAGCGAGGCCGACGCCTTCGCCAAGATGTCCGACGAGGAGGCGTTCTTCGCGGTCGACAACACCGTCCCCTCGCTCACCGGGCGCGTCAGCTACGTCGACACCATGTCGGGCGTCGGCGAGGACGCCGTGCCGGTCTCCAGCGTCGTCACCTACAGCCTCAACGCCAACAAGCTCACCAAGCAGCAGGCGATGAACTTCTTCAAGATGTGGCTCATCGGCATCGGCCCGATCAACGACGAGTGATCGGTTTGGCGGCTCACGAGCCGCCGCGTTCCTCTCCGTTCCACATCAGCATCACGTTCACCAACCCGGGGGGCCGCTTGACGGCGGCGCCCCGGCTTTGCACACCCGGCCGTCAGGACCCGCCGCCCCACTTCCCGAAGAAGAACTCCCCGGAGGACCTGCCCCATGTCCCGCTCGATCCTCGCCCGCCTGGCCCGCCAGCACGATCGTGGCCTCACGTCGCTCGAACGCCGCCGCTTCCTCAAGACCACCCTCGCCGTCGGCGCCGGCACGCTGCTGTCGAACGCCGCCCTGGGCGGCCTGGTCCGCCCGGCCCTGGGCGCCAAGCGCATCGTCGTGATCGGGGCCGGCTTCGGCGGCCTGGCGTGCGCCCACGAACTCAAGAGCGCCGGCTACGACGTCACCGTCGTCGAGGCCCGCGAGCGCCTCGGCGGGCGCGTGCTCTCGTTCAGCGATTTCGTGCCGGGCAAGAACGTCGAGGGCGGCGGCGAGCTCATCGGCTCCAACCACCCCACCTGGGTCGCGTACGCCGAGAAATTCGGCCTGGAGTTCCTCGACGTGACCGAAGACGAGGAGGCCTTCGCCCCGATCATGATCGACGGCAAGGTGCTCGAGGCCGAGCAGGGCGACGAGATCTGGGAGGCGATCGACAAGGCGACCGAGAAGCTCTACGACGATGCCCGCTCGGTCGACCCCGACGCGCCCTGGACCCACCCAAAGGCCGCGGAGCTCGACAAGCGAACCATCGCGCAGTTCATCGGCGCCCTGGAGCTTTCGCCCGAGGGCAAGAAGATCGTCACCGTCGACTTCGCCGCGAACATGGGCCAGGACACCTCGCGCCAGAGCTACCTGGGCTACATCACCCAGGTCAAGGGCGGCGGCGTGGAGACGTACCTCACCGAAAGCGAGGTCTACCGCTGCAAGGGCGGCAACCAGCAGCTCGCGGCCAAGCTCGCCGACGCGATCGGACGCGACCGCGTCGTGCTGGGCCTGCCGGTGACCATCGTGGAGGACCGCGGCTCGAAGGTCATCGTCACGTGCAAAGACGGGCGCACGATCGAGTGCGACGACGTCGTGGTCGCCACGCCCCCGAGCGTGTGGAACCGCGTCGAGTTCCGCCCGGGCCTGCCCGGCACGCTCAAGCCGCAGATGGGCGTGAACGTCAAGTACCTCGCGCACGTGAAGTCGCCCTACTGGGAGAAGCTCGACCCTAAGCGCTCGCAGTACACCATGACCGACGGCCCGCTCTCGATGACCTGGGAAGGCACCGACAACCAGCGCGAAGCCGACAAGGGCGAGGGCGCGAGCCTGCACTGCTTCTCCGGCGGACCCGCCGCCGAGCGCGTCCGGGCCCTGTCCAAGGAGCAGCGGGCCGCGATGTACGCCGGGGCCCTCGAGTCGCTGCTGCCGGGCTTCAAGGACAACTTCGTGCGCGACCGCTTCATGGACTGGCCCGGCGAGGCCTGGACCAACGCCGGCTACTCCTTCCCCGGCCCCGGTGAAGTCACCACCGTCGGCCCCGCCATGGCCAGGGGCCTCGGGCGCGTGCACTTCGCCGGCGAGCACACCTGCTACAAGTTCGTGGGCTACATGGAGGGCGGGCTGAACTCGGGCGCCGCCCTCGCGAAGCGCCTCGCCAAGCGTGACGGCGTGTAAATCTGCCGATCCGAGCCTCCCGCGCGAGCGGGAGGTCTCCGGCGGACAAACGACCAACACCTCCCCCGCGCGCGGGAGGTTCGGCTCACGACGTGGTGATCGCACGCCGCGACGTCACCACGCCCGCGAGCGCCCACGCCGCGAGGGCCACGCCGCCCAGCACGCTCAGGTCCCGCCAAGGCCACTCGGCCCGCATGAGCATACCCACCGGCCGGTAGTAGTGCAGGATGCTCAGGAACGACACCCGCTTGGCCGGCTCCCACAGGATCTCCAGGAAGTTGATCAGCAGCGACCCCACGCTCAGCACGAGCACCAGCAGCACGGCCCGTCCGCGCCGATCGAAGACGCTCGCGGCGGCCATCGCGGCGGTCCCCACCGCGCCGTACACCAGCGCGAGGTTCGCCAGCACCATCACCAGGTTCCCCCAGTTCGGCCGGTACTGCGGCTCAACCCACCGCGCGCCCACGAAGCTGCCCAGGTACACCGCCCCGAGCACGCCGGCGCCCATGATCAGCCACGCGGCCGTCTCGCTCAGCCACAGCGTCCGGCGTGACACGGGCAGCCCCAGCAACACGTCGATCGTCCCGCGCTCGATCTCGCCCGCCGGGACGCGCGTGCACACGACGATCGCGTGCGCGAACAGCAGCGCGAGCACCGCCGGGTGGCTCCACGCGATCGAGAAGGCCACGTCCGCGACGCCGGCGCCCGTCGCGTCGAAGCCGAGCATCACGTTGCGGAACTGCTGCACCGGCGGCGGGATGAACCCGCGGGCCATGAACCGGGCCTGCACCATCGGCAGCGCGTACGCCATCAGGCCCGACATGAGCCCGAGCAGCCCCGCGAACACCGCGCTGGTGAACCACATTTCCCGCAACGACCGCTGCACCAGGCCGAGGTTGATCATCCGGCACCTGGGCTTTCCGCTGGGTCGCGTTCGCCGCCGCGTGCTCCGTCCGACTCGTAATACCGCTTGAACAGCGTCTCGAGGTCCGGCCGCGTAATCGCCACATCCTCGATCTGGGCGGCCCGCGAACCCAGCCACGCCACGATCGGCCCGGCCCCGCCTTCAACGCTTCCGCGCCACGTGCGGGCCGACCGTTCCTGCAGCCGTAGAACTCCGGGCGGCTCGTTCGGCTCCGCGTCCGGCAGCCACGTGACACTTACCTCATGCCCCGCGCGCCGGCGCAGGGCCTCGAGCGTATCGTCCGCGACGATCCGCCCCGCACGCACGATCGCCACCCGCTCGCACAGGTCCTCGACCTCGCTGAGCGTGTGGCTCGAGAAGAACACCGTGTGGCCGGCCGCGGCCATGCGCTTGAGGATCGCCCGCAACCGGTCCTGCATCAGCGGGTCCAGCGCCGTCGTCGGCTCGTCAAGAATCAGCAGCCGCGGCGTGTGCGCCATCGCGAGGATGAGCCCCAGTTTCTGACGCATGCCGCGGGACATCTGCCGGACCTTCACCGACAGGTCGAGCTCGAGTTCCTCCGCCAGCCGCCGCCCCTCGGCCCGGATTTCGCGCTTGCGGATCCGCCCGAACAGGCTCAACGCCGAGTGCCCGCGCAGCCACGGCCACAGGCGCAGGTCCCCCGGGATCGCCCCGACCTCGGCCTTGATGCGGGCCGAGTCACGCCAGCAGTCCATCCCCAGCACGCTCGCGCTCCCGCTCGTCGCCCGCAGAAACCCCAGCAGCACGCGGATGGTCGTCGTCTTGCCCGCGCCGTTGGGGCCAAGGAAGCCGTACAACGACCCCTCGGGCACGCTCAGCGAGACGTGCTCGATGCCGCGGCGGGCGCCATAGGTGCGGGTCAACAGGTCGGTGTGGATGGCGGGCATGCGGTTGGGCGAGCCGGGGGGGACGGAGCGGCCGCGACCCCGCGGCACTGGCAACAACGCGAACCGTATCCGCCGGGTTCGCTGGCGCGGGTTGGGGCAGATTCGTCAAAAGTTATCCACAAGTCAGACTCCGAACTTGACGCCTGTACGGAGCTTGGTATCCTCCATGGGTCGGGCTCGCGTCCAACGCCGCCCCCGCATGGTGTGCCCGCTCGTGTCGAGCTGGCCGCCACCCCTGCGTTGGTCCCCACTGCGCCTGCGGCTGGGGGTTATCGGAGCTGAGCCGTCCCGCCTTCGGGCGCGGGGCTCGGGTGCCGGTGACTCGTCCGGGCAGCCACGCGTGGCAAACAGAAAGGTGGCGCCCATGGCGCGCACTCCCTCTGCGTCCCCGTCGTCGGGGTCCCCCGCTTCCAAGTCGTCGTCCAGCAACGGCGTCCGGCCTTCCGCCGGAGCGTCGAGCGGCCCCTCGTCGCCCGCGACCCCCGCAGCCGTCGCCGCCGGCAAGGGCGCCGTCGAAGTGAAGCCCTCTGGCGCCGCCACGAACGGCAGCGCCACCACGAGCACCATGCACACGAGCAGCGCCGGGGCGGCGTCGTCGCCCGTCGCCGCGGCCGGCGCTCCCAAGCCATCGGGATCCGGCGGCTCCTCATCCTCGTCGGGTTCGTCATCGGGGTCCAAGCCCGGCTCGGGCCTCTCGGGCGCAACCGGCGGCGGCGCCAACACCGGCAGCCGCGTCCCCGCCCCGGTCGGCAACAGCGCGAACACCACCCACGCCGACAAGGAGAAGGCCGCGAACCTCGGGCGCACCGTCGCCCAGATCGAGAAAACCTTCGGCAAGGGCGCGATCATGCGGCTCGACGAGCACGCCTACCTCGCGATCCCCGGCATCTCCACCGGCGCCCTCTCGCTCGACCTGGCCCTTGGCGGCAAGGGCATCCCGCGCGGGCGCATCGTCGAGATCTTCGGCCCCGAATCTTCCGGTAAGACCACCCTCGCCCTCACGGTCGCGGCCAATGCCCAGAAGGAAGGCGGCGTGGCCGCGTTCATCGACGCCGAGCACGCCCTGGACCCCTCCTGGGCCCGCAAGATCGGCGTCGACATCGACCACCTGCTCGTCTCCCAGCCCGACACCGGCGAGCAGGCCCTGGAGATCTGCGAGATGCTCGTCCGCTCGAACGCGGTCGACGTGATCGTCGTCGACTCGGTCGCGGCTCTCATCCCCCGCGCCGAGATCGAGGGCGAGATGGGCGAGACCCAGGTCGGCCTGCAGGCCCGCCTCATGTCGCAGGCCATGCGCAAGCTCACCGGCATCATCGCCCGCTCCAACTGCACCGTCATCTTCATCAACCAGATCCGCGAGAAGATCGGCGTGATGTTCGGCTCCCCCGAGACCACCCCCGGCGGCCGGGCCCTCAAGTTCTACTCGTCGGTCCGCGTCGACATCCGGCGCACCGGCTCGCTCAAGGAGGGCGAGGTCAACGTCGGCAACCGCGTCCGGGCCCGCGTCGTCAAGAACAAGGTCGCCCCGCCCTTCCGCGACGCCGAGTTCGACATCATGTTCGACGAGGGCATCTCGGCCGCGGGCGACCTGGTCGACCTCGCCAGCGAGGCGAGCGTGATCGAGAAGTCCGGCGCGTGGTACAGCTACGGCGAGGTCCGCATCGGTCAGGGCCGCGAGAACGCCAAGAAGTTCCTCAAGGACAACCCCACGCTCTTCGCCGAGATCCGCACCGCGGTCCTCAAGATCAAGGCCGCCCAGCCCCAGAAGGCCGGCACCCCCGCCGCGGGCGAGGGCGACGACGACAAGGAACCGCTGGACGAATAAAGCTGAGCGGCTCCGAAGATCCCCCTCCGCCCCGGCGGAGGGGGTCTTGTCGCGGGGAGCCCCTACTTCGTCAACACTTCCGCCAGCGCCTCGGGCAACTCCGCGCCGCCCAGTTCGTGCTCCTCCGCGAGCTTGGCGAACATCAGATGGTCCTCCCATGCATCCGCGATCCGCAGGTATCGGCGGCCCAGCCCTTCCTCCCGCATCCCGCACCGCCGCGCCACGCCGATGCTCCGCGCGTTCGCCGGCATGATGTTCGCCTGCACGCGGTGCAGCCCCATGCCGCGCGGGGGCCGCGCGAACGCCACGTCCAGCAGCGCCAGAACGCCCTCGGTCGCCAGCCCGCGCCCGGTCGCCGCGCGTCCCAGGGCCCAGCCGGCGTACGCGTTCTGGAACACGCCGCGGGCGACGTTGTTGAGGTTGAACCACCCGACCATCGCCCCCGCGCCCGGCCCGGCGCCGCCCCAGTTGGCCCCCTCGCGCGCAAACGCGAACAGCCGCAGCTCGCGCCCCGTCGCGACCGCGTCGTTCGACCGCTGGATCGCCGTGTCGAACCGGGTGTCGGGCGTACTCCCCGGCGAGTTCGCCGGCTGCCACGGGCGCAGGTGCTCAGCGTTCGCGTCCATGAACGCGACGTGCGCGGCGCGGTCCCCCGGCTCCAGCGGCCGCAGCGTCAGCCGCGCCGTGCGGACCACCAGCGTCGCCATCACACGATCTCGACGATCTCGAACTTCTTGACACCACGCGGCGAACGAACGCTCACCACCTCGCCCACGCGCGCCTTCATCAACGCTTCGCCCATCGGGCTCGTCGCCGTCACCTCCACGTAGTCGGCGTTCGCACCCGCCCCGCTCGCCTCGCCCACGAGCCGGAACAGCTCGAGTTCGTCCGACCCCACCTCGCGGATCCGCACCGTCGCCCCGAGGAACACCACCCCGGTCGACTTGTGCACCGACTCGTCCATGATCGTGACGTTCGCGAGCCGCTCGGTCAGGCGCCGGATCTCGGCCTCCTGCATGCCCTGGTCCTCACGCGCGGCGTGATACTCCGCGTTCTCGCGCAGATCCCCTAGTTCGCGGGCCTCGGCGATGCGCTTGGAGATCACCGGCCGATTGGCGATGAGGTCGTCCAGCTTCTTCTGGAGGGCTTCTTTTTCCTCCCGGGTGATCATTTCCATGGTCAGCAATTCCTCGCACAAAACGGGGCCCATTCTCCAGCGACGCCCCGCGGCGCAATAGAGGTCCGGGGCGGCCCTCGTTCGAGCCGCCTGGACGGGGTGAAGTGATCCGCGATTCTAGACAAACCGAGCCTCTCGGGTTCGGTTGTCGGTCGCCTCGGCGACCCGTGCCCAAACCCACAGCAGCAGCGCCAGCCCCCACACGCCCGCGATCGCCGCCCAGCGCGACGCCGTCGGCGACCCCGTCGGCCCGCTCAGACCCTGACCCAGGAGCGAGCCTCCATAATCGAAAGGCGAAAGCGCTCCCGCCCACGCCGGCAGCGGGCGCCCGCTCGTCCCCAGCCCGATGAGCACAAGCGTCGGCACGCCCACCAGGGCGATGACCGACAGCATCCACCCCAGCCCGGGGCGCCACAAGCCCCCGTGCAGCCCGCCGCGGGCGGACCGCTGCACCAGCGCGATCGCGACGACGCCGCCGACAAGGGCCCCCCACCCGCCGATCTGCGCCGCGACCGCCGCCACGACCGCCACGTGCCAGTCCGCCAGGAACACCAGCGGCCAGATGACCATCTGGGCCGGGCCGAGCATCACGAACAGGTCCAGCGCCGCCGCCCGCACCACCGGGCGCACCGGTGCGAGCTGGCTCAGCCGCGTCATCGGCCACAGCACCACGATGCCCGCGGCGATCACCACCAGCATCGTCCTGGCCGCGGGGCTGAACGCACTCGGCGGCGCCGACGGCGCCCGCGCCAGCCACAACACCGCCCCCAACACCGCGCCCAGCAGATACATCGTCCAGAAGAACGCGAACACGCGCGGCTCGGCCCGGCGGGCCGCGAACGGGTCCATCACGCCCGGCCCAGCCGCCGTGCCCCCGAGCGTCAGGGCTGTCTCGCGTTCCCACCACGTCTGCCAGTGCGGGACGCCCTCGCCCGCCGCCGGCGCTTCGGCGTTGCCTTCGTCCGCGGGGTTCACCGCGTCACCGGCGCGCCGGGACCGGCCGGCGGCGGCGCGGTCGTCGGATCCGCGGGCACCACCGGCGACTCGATCAGAACCGTCTTGTACCGCACGTCGATGTTCGGCCGGCCGGCGTCGATGCGCCCCGTCCGCTGATGCAGCGTCGCCAGGTGCTTGACCTTCACCCCGCTGGGTTCCTCGCCCGGCAAAGGCACGTCCACCGGGCCCCCCCAGGTCACACGCCCTCCGCCGCGAACGACGATGACGAACTGGCGGCGCCCGCCCCGAAGGTAATCCGCGGCGTCGATGCCTTCGACCTGCGCGAACGCCGCGGGCGCCAGGTTCTGGCGCAGAAACTCGGCGAGAACCAGGGCCGGCTGCACGTCACCGCCGGGCCAGGCTTCACCCGGACGCGCCGGGGCCTCGCGCGACGGGTTGAGCACGACGACGAGTCCGGACTGACCAGGCTCGTACAGCTTGTCGAGCGCTTCGCCGGCGTAGGTCACCAGCCGGTCGGTGCCGCGGGAACGGACGACCGCGTAGGGCGGGCGCCAGTTGCCGCGGACGCGCACCACGCCGCCGGCCTCGCGCGCGAGCGTGAGCCCGGAGGAGAACCACCCCGTGTTCGCCAGTGCGGCGTGCGCCTTGGCGAGCGAGCCTCCGTCGAACGGATCGTCGGTGAGTTCGGCAAGCGTGAGCCGCTCGAGCACGTCGCGGGTCTGCGGATCGAGCCAGGTGTTGATCGCGCCCGGCGGGAGCGCGGCCGCCGCCTGGGCCGGCAGGGGCGGCCAGTCGAACGCGACCTTGACCTCGCCGGCGCGCGTCTCGGCCGCGAGGGCCTGCAACGACGACCGCCCCAGTGCCAGGCCCGCGAACAGGCCGAGCACGAGGACCACGGTGGCCGAGACGGTGGCGACCCGGGCCGCGGCGGCCCACGCCGCGCCCGCGTCGGCGCTCTCACGAGTCTTCCTGGTTGGCTTCTTCCTTGACGCCATGGGCAATCGTTGGCGGGGTCCGGCCCCCGGATCAGCACCTCGTCCGATCGCGCAAGGCCATGTCGACCAGGCGCGAGCACAGCTGCGGCATGTCCACCCCGGAGGCCCTCGCGGCCTTGGGAACGAGCGAGTGGTCCGTGAACCCCGGTGTCGTGTTGACCTCCAGCATCCACACCCTCCCCTGCGGGTCGAGCATGAAATCCGCCCGCGCAACGTGCCGAACCCCCAGGGCCGCGCACAGCCGCTCGGCGTCCTTCTTCACCCGCGTCTCGACCGCGCTGTCGAGTTGCAGGTCCACCCCTTCCACCAGGTACCGCGTGTCGTCGCGCAGGTACTTGGCGTTGTAGTCGTACAGCCCGTCCCGCGGCACGATCTCGATGACCGGCAGGGCCCGCCCGTCCAGCACGCCCACCGTGAGTTCCCGGGCCCGCTCGCGCCCGCCGATCTTCGGCTCGACCATGTACGGCCGCACCAGCCCGCCCCGCTGCTCGACGATGATCGCGTCGAGCGCCCGGCCGAACGCGGCGGCGTCGTCGCACACGTGCAGGCCGATCGTCGAGCCCTCGTGGATCGGCTTGACCACGACGGGGAACTCGAACGGGCACACGCGGTCTCGGGTGTTGAGCACCGCGACCGGGGCCGTCTGGATGCCGTGGCGCAGGGCCTCGGCCTTGGTCGAGATCTTGTCCATCGCCGCGCGGCTCGGCCCGGGGCCCGAGCCCACGAACGGCCGCCCGTCGGCGACGAGGATGTCCTGCAGCGGCCCGCCCTCGCCCCACGGCCCGTGCAGGTACGGGAACACGACGTCCGCGCGCATGCCCCGCAACTGCTCGAGCGTGAGCCGCTCGATGATCTCCAGGCGCACGTCGAACCGCCCCGCCTCCGCGAGCCCCTGCGCGATCGCCGACGACGACTTGATGGAGACGTCACGCTCGGCGTCCGGACCGCCGCCGAGCACAAGCACGCTGATCCGCTCGCCGCCGACCACGGCTAGGCGGCCCCCTTCTCGCGCTTCCACACGACGATCTCGGGCTCGAGGGCGACGCCGAACTTCTCGAACACCGCCTTCTGGACCTGCTGCATGAGGGCCATGACGTCGCGGGCGGTGCAGCCGCGCTTGGCCACGAAGAAGTTCGCGTGCCGGTCCGACACGCGCGCCCCGCCCTGCTTGAGCCCCTTGCACCCGGCCAGGTCGATGAGCTGCCCGGCCGAGACGCGCGCGCCCGGGACGCCGATGTTGTCGAGGTAGTCCTTGAGCGTCGGGTTCTTGAAGGTGCAGCCGGCGGAGTTGTCCGCCATCGGCTGCGACTTCTTCTTGTACGCCATGACCTCGAGCTGGCGGGCCCGCGTGCGCTTCGGGTCCTCGCGGTGCATCTTGAACTCGACCCCCGTGACAATCAGCCCCTTGGCCGCGAGGCCCGAGTGCCGGTACGAGAAGTCCGCGTCGAAGCGCGTGAGCTCCTGCTCTTCGCCCTCGCGCGTCAGCACGTGCACCCGGTGCACCACGTCGGCGAACTGGGCGAACGTGCCGCCCGCGTTCATCACCGCCGCCCCGCCCACCGTCGCCGGGATCCCCGCGAGGCCCTCGAGCCCCGCGAACCCCAGCCGCACCGTCTCGTTGATGAGCTTGGGCAGGTTCACGCCCGCCCCGGCGGTCACGCGGCAGTTCTCCTGATCGACAGCCACCGCGCACAGCTCGCCCTGGCCGTCGAGCTTGACGACCAGTTCGCCCACGCCGTCGTCGTCGACGAGCAGGTTGGCCCCGTCGCCCAGGATGCGGAGCTTGGCGTCGAGCTCCAGGGCGCGACGGAGCTGGTCGACGGTCCCCACCGACGCAAGGCGGTCGGCGCCGCCGCCGATGCCGAACCACGTCGGGATCGGAGCGTTCCGCCGGATGTCAAGATCTGTAGCCACGGGCATGCGAGCAACCTCGAGCAGAGTTCACCGCGGAAAGGACGTCCTGCCGCGGAGATTCGAACAGACGGGTCCGGATCAGGCTGCGCCCACCGACGCTTTCGCCCTCACCCGACGCTGGGCCGCTTCGGCCCGGATCACTTCCCCCCGGCCAGGAACCCGCGCGCGACCTCGTCGACCGGGCCCGCCCCCATCACCACGACCACGTCGCCGGGTCGGCAGATGATCTCGAGCTGCTCCACGATCGCCTCGAACGGGTACAGGTGCATCGCCTGCACGCCCTTGGCCCGCAGTCGGTCCACCAGGTCCGCCGCCGACACCTTCGTCTTCTCCTGGATCGAGTCGCGGACGAAGTAGATGTGCGGCACGATCACGATGTCCGCCGCCTCAAAGGCGCTGGCGAACTCGTCGAGCAGGTGACGCGTGCGGCTGTGCTGGTGCGGCTGGAAGACGCAGATGAGCCGGCCACCGTGGTCACGCGGCCGCTCCGCGTCCCGCAGGGCCCGCAGCGTGGTGTCGACCTCCGTCGGGTGGTGCCCGTAGTCGTCGTACACCTTCACCGTGCCGCCCCACGCCAGGGCCCGCTCGCCCAGGAACTGGTTCCGCCGGTTCACCCCTCGGAACCCCTCGACGGCCTTGGCGATGACACCGGGATCGGCCCCGACCAGCGTCGCCACGGCCACGGCGGTCGCCGCGTTCATCGCGTTGTGCTCACCGGGCATCGGGTTCACCCACGAAGCGACCGGCGTGGTCCCGACGCCGTTGCGCCGGGCCAGGCTCGTGCGCCGGCTCGTCGGATCCCACGAGACCACCCAGTCGGCGCTGGGGCCGAAGCCGATCGTCTGCACGTCGCACGCCAGCCCGGCCGTGATCTCGCGCCGGTGGGCGCCCTTGTCGGCGATGAGCAGCACCCCGCCTTCCTTCGCGCTGGGGATGCCCTGGGCGAAAACACGGAACGCCTCCACGACCGCGTCGAGCGAGCCGTAAATGTCCAGGTGGTCGGCCTCGACCGCCGTGATCGTCGCGACCAGCGGCCGGTAGTTGTGGAAACTCCGGTTGAACTCGCACGCCTCGACCACGAGCAGTCCCGGCCGTCCGCTCAGCGGGCCGGTCGGCACCGTCTGGCTCCCGAGCCGGAACCCGCCGCCGGTGGCCGCGGCCCCCTTGGCTCCCACCCGGGCGATCGCCGCGGGGTCGGAACCCAGTTGCGGGCAGGTCGCCCCGACGATGACCGAGGGGTCGAGCCCGGCAGAAGCCAGGGCGACGCCGAGCATCGCGGTGGTGGTGCTCTTGCCGTGGGTGCCGGCGATCGCGACCCCGGTCGAGCCGCCCATGCACTTGCCCAGGGCCTCGGCGTAGTACAGCACCGGGACGCCCCGACGCTGGGCCTCGAGCACCTGCGGGTGATCGGGCTTGACCGCGGCCGACGCCACGACGACCTGCGTCTCTTCCGGCAGCGTCCCGGCGCTCTGGTCGAAGCCCACATTGAACCCGTCGGCGACCAGGGCCTCGGTGAAGACCGAGGGGTACATGTCGCTGCCACCGACGACCGCGCCGCGGGCCCGCAGCATCCGGGCCAGGCCCGACATGCCGCAGCCGCCGATGCCGATCATCGCCACGTGGGTGCCACGCACCGGCCACACGCTGGGCGTGGGGGTCGGCACGGCATCGTGAGCGTCCTTGACCGCGGCCTGCGCACCGCCGCCGGGGGTGTTCATGGCGGAGTTTATCGGCGCGTCGTCGCGTCGGGCATGAACTGCGCGTGCGTGGATCCGGCAGCTCCCCTTGCCTTGAAAATCTGGGCCGAGTCGGCTCGCCGTTCACCCGTCCGAGGCGCTCACCGGCTGCTTGATCTCCACGCTCGAATCGCCGGTGATCAGCCGGGCGTCGCGCGAGAACACCAGCCAGTTCCACACCCAGCTCATCATGACCACGAACCGGTTGCGGAACCCGATCAGGAACGCGACGTGGATCGCCCCCCACAGCAGCCACGCCACCAACCCCCCGAACCGCATCCCCTTCACCAGCGCCACCGCCCGGGCCCGTCCGATCGTCGCCATCAGCCCCTTGTCCCGGTACACGAACGGCCTCCGGTCGGCCGGAGTGGCGCGACCGGCCAGCTCGCGCGCCACCATCTCCCCCACGTACCGGCCCATCTGCATCGCCCCCTGGGCCACCCCCGGCACCTCGGGTCCATCACCCCCGGACCGCACCGCCGCGAGATCCCCCACCACGAACACGGTCGGAAACCCGGGCACGCTCAGGTCGGGCCGGACGAGCACCCGCCCGGCCCGGTCCAGCGGCACCCCGGCCTTGCCCAAAGCGCCCGTGAGCGGGTTGGCCTTCACCCCGGCCGCCCACAGGACGTTCCGAACCCCGAGCGTCTCGGTGCCGTTGATCTCGACCGCCCCGGGCCGAACGTTGGTCACGCGGCAGTTCAGGCGGACTTCGACCCCCATGGCCTCGAGATCACGCTTCGCTCGGTCGCTCAATTCGGGGGGGAATGCCTCGAGCAGCCGGTCGCCCCCCTGAAAAAGGACCACGCGGGCGGTGGTGGTGTCGATCCGCCGGAAGTCCTCGGGGATGGTCTGGGCGGCGATTTCCTTGATCGCCCCGGCCAGTTCGACCCCGGTCGGCCCGCCGCCCACGATCGCGAACGTCAGGGCCGCCCGGCGCTCCTCGTCCGAGCACTCGTACTCGGCCGACTCGAACGCGAGCAGAATGCGACGCCGGATCTCGATGGCGTCGTCGAGCGTCTTGAGCCCGGGAGCGACCTTGGCCCAGTCGTCGCGACCGAAGTATGAGTGGGTCGCCCCGGCCGCGAGGATGAGGATGTCGAACGGCACCTTCGTTGGCCCGATCGACACGGTGCGCGCAGCGGGGTCGATGTCGGTGACCTCGGCGAGGGCGACGCGGCAGTTGGCTTGCTTCCGAAGGATGTGCCGTATGGGGGCAGAAATGTCAGCCGGAGAAAGAGCGGCGGTCGCCACTTGGTACAGCAGCGGCTGAAAGACGTGGTGGTTGCGCCGGTCCAGAAGCGAGACCTGGCACGGGGCGCCGGCCAAGGCCCGGGCCGCGGCGAGACCGCCGAAGCCGCCGCCGATGATCACGACGTGCGGGCCGTCCATGAGGTGTCATAGGCCCGGGGAGCGGGCTTGGGCTACTACCCCTCGATGTGGGGGTTCACCCCGGCGAGCGCGGCCCGCAGGCCGGCGCTGGGGCGGACGACGATCTCGGGGGTGCGGGCGGGCTCGGGGTCGGCGTGAGCGGGGGCGGCGGCCTTGGACTTGGTGCCGATCGTGCCCTCGACCTTGATCTTGCCGTCGGAAGCGACCTGGTCGACGCGGACGCTGACGCGCTTGGAGACGCCGCGTTCCTGCATGGTGACGCCGTAGAGCAGGTCCGCGGCCTGCATGGTGCGCTTGTGGTGGGTGATGACGATGAAGTGGGATTTGTCGAGGAAGCGGCGGACGACGCCGCAGAACCGTTCGACGTTCGAATCGTCCAGGGCCGCGTCGACTTCGTCGAGCACGCAGAAGCAGCTGGGCTTGGAGCGGAAGATGGACATGAGCAAGGCGACGGCGGTCATGGTCTTCTCGCCGCCGGAGAGCTGGCTGATGGCACGGGGCTCCTTGCCCGGGGGCTTGGCGATGACCTCGACGCCGGATTCGAGCCAGTCGATGTCGCCCTCGACCTGGATCTTCTCGCCCGCGGGGCCTTCGCGCTCGTGGATGACGGGCATGAGCTTGAGCTCGGCCCGGCCGCCGCCGAAGATCTGGCGGAACATGCCCTCGGAGCCGCCGAAGTTCTTCTGGATGGCCTCGAAAGTCTCCTTGAAGCGGGTCTCGCTCGCGGCGTTGAGGCGCTCGATGAGCTCGGTGAGTTCGACCTTGGCGGCGTCGATGTCGGCGACCTGCTTGATAAGGTCCTCGTTGCGGGCCTCGAGCTGGGTTTCCTCGGCGATGGCGTCGAGGTTGACGTTGCCCAGGGCCTTGATCGCCTGGCGCAGGGTCTCGACGCGCCGGGCGCCCTCGGTGGGGTCGATGGTGACGACCGTGCCGGACTCGGTCTCCTCCATCATCGCGCGGTACTCGGCGTAGACGGCGGGCAGGTCGAGGGCGATCTCCTCGATGGCGCGCTGCTCGGTGTTGTCTCGCTTGACCTCGACTTCGCGCCGGGCGACCTCGAGGCTGTGCCAGTCGCGCTCGATCGCCTGGGCCCGGTCGCGGGCCGCGAGCACGCGCTCGCCCAGGTCGTTGAGCCCGCGCTGGGCCTCGCCGGTCGCGGCCTCGGCGGCGGCGAGTTCGGTCTTGGCCCGCTCGGCGGCCCCCCGGGCCTGGGCAATGGCGGTGCGGGACTGGTCGAGCACCGCGCTGTGCGAGTCGATCGCGGCCCGGCGCTGCTGCACGAGCCCGTCGGCCTCGCGCGACTCGCGGACGGCCTCGTCGCGGGCCGCGTGCAGGCGCGACAGTTCGCGCCGGGCGCCCGAGAGCTGCTCGCCCGCGCGGCCCACGTCGACGCGGGCGGCGGTGAGGCGCTCGTTGGCGGCGTCGGCCGCGGCCTGGACCTCGGCAAGCGAGGCGTCGATCGCGTCGGCGGCGCTGACCTGCTCGGCGTGCAGGCGGGCGAGCTTCTCGGCCCGCTCGTGCAGTTGGGACTGCTCGGCTTCGAGCGAAGCGAGCCGCTGCTCGACGGAGGTGACCTGGTCGCGGAAACTCGTGTCCTCGCGGGTGAGCCGGGCCGCGTCGGCCTCGGTCCGCTCGGCGTCGCGCTCCAAGCCGGCGAGCTCACGCTGGCGCGCGGCCAGGGCGGACCGCAGGGCCCGCGAGCGGGTGTTGAGGTCCGCCGCCGAGGCGTCGACCGACGCGAGCTGGGCCCGTTGGATCTCGAGCACGCCGGCGAGTTCAGCGACTTCAGCCTCGAGCACATCCAGTTCGGCCCGGCGCTGCAGCACGCCCGCGCCGCCGTCGACCGCCGAGATGGGTCCGGCGAGGACGCGACCGTCGCGGTCGAGCACGCGAGATGCGCCGCCAGCGACACCAGCCCCCCCGCTGCCCTCGCTCGTCACGATGCGGCATCCGGCGAGCGGGCCGCCCGCGAGCAGCAGGGCCGACTCAAGGGTCTGCACCGCGTACACGTCGGCGAGCAGGCGGTCGAGCAGGGCGTCGACGCCCGCGCCCTCGCGCCCGCGCACGGCCGTGCGCAGCGGGACGACGCGGCCGGCCGCGATCGCCTCCGCCAACCCCGGGTCGGCGTGGTGATCGACCGACGATCGCGTGCCGAAGCCCTCGGCCGGGATGAAGACGGCGCGACCGGGGAGCGTCGCGAGCTCGGCGTCCGGGGGCAGGTCGCTGAGCGAACCGACGACGAGGGCCTGCAGGTTGTCGGCGAGGGCCACTTCGACGGCCGCGGCGTGCGCGGGGTCGGCGTCGATCATATCCGAGAGCACGCCGCGGACGCCGGCGAAGGCGCCGCCCTGGCGCCCGGCGAGCACGAAGCGGGTGGCTTCGCCCAGGCCGGCGTGGGTGCGGACCATCTCGTCGAGGGTGGAGCGGCGGCCGTCCTTGCGGACGAACGACTGCTCGAGTTCGGAGAGCTTCGTGGCGCGGGCGCTGCGCTCGTCGGTGGCGCGCGCGAATTCGGCGTCGATGCCGGTGAGTTCGGCTTCGATCTCGGCGACGTCGACGCGGGCGGCCTCGACCTTGGCCTCGAGTTCCGCGCGGCGGTTGGCGACGCTGACGGCCTCCTCGCGCTGCTGGCCCCAGCGGGTCGCCAGGCGGGCGAGTTCCTCGCGCATGTGGGCGGCGCGGCGCTGATCGCTCTGCATCGCGGCGATGAGCCCGGCCCGCTCGCGGTCGATCCCGCCGGCCGCGGCCCGCTTGGAGGCCTGCTCGGAACGCAGTTCGATCAGGCGCGACTGCGAGCCGGCCCGGGCTTCGCTCAGGCCCTTGAGGGCGGCCTCGGCCTCGGCGAGCTTGTCGCCGAGGGCGGCGATCTCGCGCTCCAGGAGCGTGATCGACTCGGCAATGGTCGAGGCCCGCTCGGTCGCGTCCTCGAGCCGCTTGGCGTCGAGTTCGAGCTGGGACCGGGCCTCGAGCAGGGCCTTGGCCGTGAGCTCCTCGCGCTGGCGGGCGGAGCGCTCGGCGTGGTCGGCGCCCTGCAGCTCGTTCTCGGCGCGGCGCAGTCGGGCCTGGGCCTCGGACCGGACGATCTCGGCCTCCTGCTTGGCGAGTTCGGCGGTCGAGAGCGCGTCCTGGGCCTGGGTGCGGGCCGCGGTCAGCGACTCGAGCCGCGCCGTCAGGCTCGCGAGGTTCTGGCGGAGCTGGTCGTACTGGTCGAGGGCCAGGGCCGTGCGCGTCGCCCGCAGATCCTCGTCGAGCGTCTTGAACTGGCGGGCCTTGGCCGCCTGGCCCTTGACCATGCGCAGGCGGCGCTCGGTGTTGGCGAGCTGCTCGCGCACGCTCACGAGGCTCGTCATCGCCTTGTCGAGCTTGCGCTGGGCCTCGACGCGGCGCTGCTTGTACTTCGCGACGCCCGCGGCCTCTTCCAGCAGCGTGCGGCGCTCGACCGGCGAGGCCATGAGCATGGCGTCGACCTTGCCCTGCTCGATGATCGAGTAGGCGTCGGCGCCCACGCCGGTGTCGAGGAACAGCTCGCGGATGTCCTTGAGCCGGCAGCGCTTGCCGTTGATCAGGAACTGGCTCGTGCCGTCGCGGTAGAGGCGGCGCTCGACCTCGACGACGTCAGCGTCGACGGGCAGGGCCCGCTTGCCGCGGACGTCGGCGTCGATCACGGTGGACTCGGGCTCGGCGAGATCGACCGGCGCGGCGGCGCCCTGCGCGGACGCCTCGGCGCCCGGGGCGGCCTCGGGGCGCTCGGCACCGGCGTCGGTTGGCGCTGTGTCGCGCTCGGCGCCGGTGACGGGGACGCCGGCGTCGCCGCCGACGACGGGGTTGTCGAAGGTGAGCGCGACGCTCGCCATGCCCATGGGCTTGCGGGCCTCGCTGCCGGCGAAGATGACGTCGATCATCTCGGTGCCGCGGAGCGACTTGCTGGAGCGCTCGCCGAGCACCCACTTGAGGGCGTCGACGACGTTGCTCTTGCCGCAACCGTTGGGCCCGACGATGCCGGTGATGGGGGCGGTGAAGTCGAACTCAGTCTTGTCGGCGAAGCTCTTGAAGCCTGAGACGGTGAGTTTGGTGAGGCGCATTGTGACGAGTGGCCTTCCGTGGTCTCGAGCCAATGAGAACGAAGCGTGATGCCGCAGAAACCCCGTCCGTTGGGGAGGTGCGGGACACACGCACAACATACCGCGTTTGGGGTCGATTAGCGAGGAAAATGTAGGAGGTCGGGTGGACGCCGAAAGGGGTGGGTAGGAGACAGGAGTGGAAGAAGACGGTCGCGCTCTGGGGACAGGAGAGATACGACCGCCCACGGGATGGCCCGAGGCTTGGAGGAGGAAGTAGGAGAGGGAGCCCTCTCCCCTGCCCTCTCCCTTGTCAAAGCACAAGGGAGAGTGAGGAGTCTCAGATCACTTTGAGGGTGACCTTCTTTTCGAGCTCGTCGACGGGGCGGGCGATGAGGTCGTAGCCGTCGCTGGCGACGATCGTGCAGCGGACGAGTTCGCCGGGGCTCAGGGCGCGGGCGGAGTGGACGTAGGTGCTGGCGTCGATCATCGGGGCCTGGAAGTACGTGCGACCGGTGTAGAGCTTGCCCTTGCCGAGCACGCCCGTGGTGGCGCGGCCGTCGGTGCGGGTGGCGGCGTCGATGAGGACGTCGAACTGGACGCCGGTGTCGGTCGGTCGGCCCTCGTCGAACTGCTCGGCGAGGAAGGCGGCCTGCTCGAACGCGATCCGCTGCTGCAACTCCATGAGCTCGTTGCGCCGGCGGGCCTTGGTCTCGGCCGGCACGGCGAGCGAGGGGTCATCCTCGAGCGTGCCGGCGACGGTGCCCTCTTCCTTGGAATACTCGAACACGCCCATGGCGTCGAACCCGACCTCTTCCACGAACGCCATGAGCTGCTCGTGGTCGGCCTCGGTCTCGCCGGGGAAGCCGGAGATGAAGGTCGTGCGGATCGCCATGCCGGGGACGCGCTCGCGGAGCTTGTGCATCAGTTCGAGCTGGTGGCCGGCCGAGACGTTGCGCCGCATGGCCGTGAGGATGCGGTCGGAGGCGTGCTGGAGCGGAATATCAATGTATGGGAGCACGCGGCCCCTGCCGCCGGCGATGGCGGAGAGTTCGGCGAGGGCGTCGATCATCTCGTCGGAGAAGTTGGTCGGGTAGGCGTACATGAGTCGGACCCAGCCGTCCTTGACGCCGGCGTCGTCGAACGCCTTGTTGACGGCGCGGAGCATGCCGGGCATGCCGACGCCCGCCCGCATACCGGTGCCCAGGTCGTCGCCGTAGCTGGTGGTGTCCTGCCCGATGAGGTTGAGCTCGAACGCACCGTCCTGGATGAGTTCGACGGCCTCGGCGGCGATGCGGTCCAGGGGCTTGGAGCGCATCTTGCCGCGGATGCTGGGGATGGTGCAGAAGGCGCAGTTCTGGTTGCAGCCCTCGCTGATGCGCAGGTAGGCGTAGTGGCGCGGGGTGAGGCGGAGGCGGGCGGAGTCGTCCTCGAAGTACCCGATGCCCTTGCCGTCCTTGCCGTTGACGGTGAGACCGGTGGTCGCGACGCCGCGGGCCTTGGCGGCCTGCAGGGCGTTGGCGGCGATCCAGTACTTCGGGCCCGCGTCGGCGGCGCGGTCGAGCAACTCGCGCTGGGCGCGCTCGCCGCGCACGGCTTCGACGATCTTGTCGCGGTCGAAGACGCCGATGAGGGCGTCGATGCCGGGGGCCCATTCGAGCATCTTGGCGCGGTGGCGCTGCACGAGGCACCCGGCGACGACGACGCGCTTGATCTTGCCCGCGGCCTTGGCCTCCAGGGCCTCCTTGATGACGCCGAGCGACTCATCCTTGGAGGCCTCGAGGAAGCCGCAGGTGTTGATGACGACGGCGTCGGCGGCGTCGAGGCCGGGGCCGGGCTCCCCCACAGCCCCCGAACCGGCCCCGTGCGAAACCACGGCCAAGCCGTCCTGGGCGAGCAGGCCGAGCATTTTCTCGGAATCGACAAGGTTCTTGGGGCAGCCGAGCGAGACGAACGAGACCGTCCGGACGGGCTCGCCGGCCTCGCCGGCGCCGGCCGCGGGCGGGGGTTCGGGGCTGTCCTGTGGCGGTTTTGGCATCGAGTGAAGTGTAGGGAGCGAGGGATGGAGCCGAGAGTGAAGTCGGTGGTCGAGCGTCAGGCACGTGCGGGCGGAATCGACTATCGTGACGATAAGGACACCGACATGCCGCAGCTCACCATCACTCTTGAAGTCGTCGACAGCGCCGTGGTCATGCGGATCACGGGGGACGCGGATATGCACTCGCTGGCGCCCCTGCAGCGGGAGGTGGTGCGCCTCGCGGCGTCACGTCCGAAACTGGTGGTGATCGACGCGAGCGAGGTGGGGTTCTTCTCGAGCCTGGCGCTGTCGGAGTTCGTATCGCTGCACTCAGCCCTGAAGACGCACGGTTCGGCGATCGCGATGGTCGGCGTGCACGGGGCCGCACTGGACGCGGTGAAGCGGAGCCGGCTCGACGGCATCATCAAACTGTTCCCGAGCGTTGAGGCCGCGGTGGCTGCGCTCAAGGGCTGAGCGCCCCCGGGGCGCTCGCGTCATCCGGCGGCGATAAAGAGGAAACGGGGCCGGCGCAAGGCCGGCCCCGTCGACTTTGCGAGCGCCCGGCGACCGGGATCACTTCTTGGTCTTGGCGGCCTTGTACTCGTCGAGCGCGGCCTGCAGGTCGGCCTTCATCTGCTCGTCGGCGAGGCCGACGGCCGTGGTCTGCACCTCGATCGCCTTGTCCACTTCGCCCTTGACGAAGTGCACGCGGGCGAGGGTGTCGAGGATCGCGGCGTCCTTGTTCTTGGTGAGCTCGGCGGCCCGCTTGGCGCACTGCTCGGCGAGGGCGAGGTCTTTTTTCTCGACGCCGCCGTTGGGGTCGACGATGGTCCAGGCGATCTTGTTCTGGAGCTGGGCGTTGTCCTTCCAGGCGCCGGCGGCGTTGGCCTTGGCGATGGCGAGGGCGCCCTCGGTGTCCTTGAACTGGCCCATGAGCACGCTGAAGCGGGCCCCGGCGATGTCCTCCTTGTCGTCGGGAGCCAGGGCCTCCCACTCGTCGAAGCCCTTCATCGCGGCGGCCTTGTCGCCGGCCTGGATGGCCTCGCCGATCTTCTGCTGAGCGGCCTCGATCTTGCCTTCGTTCTCCTTGGCCTTGGTGTAGCTGGCGGCGGCGGCCTTGATGTCGTGCTTGCCGGCGATGACCGCTTCGAGGGTCTTGTCCATGCGCACTGGGTGGCCGATGTAGGCGATCTGGCCGTCGCGATTGACGATGAACGAGGTGGGGATGCCGTTCTGCTGGGCGGCGTTCATGAACGCCTCGTAGGTCTTGCGCCCGTCGTCCCAGGCCACGGTGTAGCCCATGGTGTCGCCCTTGTCGGCGACCATCTTCTTGACCTTGTCGAGGGTGTTGCGCCGGTCCTCGCTGGTGACGCCGACGACGGTCACGCCCTTGTCCTTGTACTCCTTCTGGATCTCGGAGAGGTGGGGCATGCTGGCGATGCACGGCCCGCACCAGGTGGCCCAGAACTCGACGACGTAGACCTTGCCCTTCTCAAAGCCGGTGATGGGCTCGCCCTTGACGAACTCCTTCACGGTCAGCACCGGGGCCTTGTCGCCCACGCTCAGCGTCTTGGGCTGCGCGGCCGCCTCGGTCTTGGGGGCCTCAGGCTTGGCGGGTGCGGCGCCGTTCTGAGCAACGGCCAGACCAGCAACGCACAGCACGGCAGCAACGGCGAACGGGAAACGACGGGACATCGGTCACTCCTTCGAGGGTGGTGCACAGGCCCCGAGCGCGACGTCGGCGCGGACGCACGTGCGTGCTGATAGTAGTTGCGCAGCGGGGCGCGGTTGCGGCCGTTCGTATTCTGGACGGTCGAGCTACTTTTTCGCGGGAACTGTGCCGCGGTACTCGTCCAAGGCCGCCTGGAACGCGGCCCGGCGCTGCGGGTCGGCGACGCTCAGCGCCTTGGTCTCGAGCTCGACGGCCTTGAGGGCGTCGCCCTTGAGGAAGTGCACGCGGGCGAGTGTGTGCAGGGCCCCGGCGTCCTTCTCCTTCGTGAGCTCCACGGCCCGGGTCGCCGCGAGGCTCGCCAGGTCGAGGTCCTTGGGATCCACGCCGCCCTTGGGATCGACCATCCGCCACGCGGCCTCGTTGAGGTAGGACGCGTTGGCCCTCCACGCCCCGTCGAGATTGGCGCGGGCGACTGCGTAGGCGCCCGCCGGGTCGGCGAAGCGGCCGATGAGCAGGCGGTACTTGCCGATGGCGAACAGGCCGGCGTTGCCGGGGTCGAGCTTCGTGAACTCGTCGAAGGCGCGCACGGCCGCGTCCTTGTTGTTCGCGGCGATGGCGTCGTTGAGGGTGCGCTGCACGGCCTCCATGCGAGACCGCTGTTCAGCCCGCTTGGCGTCGTCGGGAGCGCGCTCGGTGTCGCGGCGCTTGATCGCGTCTGCAAGGTCGTAGGTGCCGGCGACGATCTGCGCGAGCGGTTCGTCCATCTCGCGCGGGCTGCCGATGAACGCGACCACGCCCTCGCGGTTCACGATGAAGGCGCGCGGGATGTACCGTTCGCCCGCGGCCCGCATATACGCGTCGTTGGTGCGCCGGGCGGTGTCCCAGGCGAAGGTGTAGCCGGCGTGCTCGGCCCGGGTGCGGACGATGGACTTCGCGGCGTCGAGGGTGTTGCCGCGGGTGTCCTCGCTGGTGACGCCGACGATCGTGACGCCCTTGTCGCGGTACTTGGCCTGCAGCTCGGTGAGGTGCGGCATGCTGGCCAGGCACGGCCCGCACCAGGATGCCCAGAACTCGACGACGTAGATCTTGCCGGGCTCGAACACCGCGACCGGGTCGCCCTTGATCCACTCGGCGATCGCCAGGGGCGGGGCCTTGTCGCCGATGGTGAGCGTGCCGGTGGCACGGGCGGGCTGGGACGCGGCCCCGCTCGCCGGGGCAGCTGGCTGGGCCGGGGCTGCCTGCGCGAACGTGCCGGACGAGAGCGACAGGACAAGGGCGGCCAACGAACGCAGACGTGCCATCGGTCGGCTCCAACGGGCGGTGGCGGGGACAACTCGAGCGCAGCGGGCCGGCTCAGGCGGGGCTGGGCAGCGCGCCGGGCGGGAGCTCTGGGGCGGGCGGCGCGCTGGGGCGCTGAGCGGCGCGCTGTTCGGCCTCGGCCTTGCGGGCCTCGGCGGCGAGCAGGTCGCTGATCGTGGGCTTGCCCAGGGCTTCGCCCCGCATGAGCTTGTGGACCTCATCCGCGGTGAGGGTCTCGTGCTTGAGCAGGGCCTGGGCGACGGCGTCGACCTTTTCCCAGTTCTCGTCGAGCATGCGCTTGGCGTCGGCGTAGGCCTCTTCGACGATGCGCCGGACCTCCTCGTCGATGATCCGCGCGGTGTCCTCGGAGTAGTCCTTCTCGGGCAGGAGCATCTCGCGGGTATCAACGCCCGCGTAGCGGACGAAGCCCAGGCGCGGACTCATGCCCCACTCGAGGATCATGGCCCGGGCCATCGCGGTCACCTGGGCGATGTCCTGCATGGCGCCGCTGGTGACGTCGCTCATGGCCCGTTCCTCGGCGATGCGCCCGCCGCAGGCCATGCGCATGGTCGCCTTGAGCCACTTGAGGCCGAAGCCCCAGCGGTCCTTCTCGGGGAGGCTGAAGGTGGCGCCGCCCATGGCGCCGCGGGACACGATGGTGACCTTGTGGAGCGGGTCGGCGTCCTTGAGCAGGACCTGCAGCACGGCGTGGCCGGCCTCGTGATAGGCGGTGAGGCGGTTGTCCTCGAGTTCCCGCACGCGGCTCTTCTTCGCCCGGCCGAAGCGGATCTTGTCGCGGGCCTCTTCGAGGTCCTCGTGCTCGATGTAGTCCTTTTCCTGGAGGGTGGCGCTGATGGCGGCCTCGTTGATGATGGCCGCGAGGTCCGCGCCGCTGAAGCCGGGCGTGGCCCGGGCGATGCGCTCGAGGTCGACGTCGGGGCCGAGCTTCACCTTCTTGGCGTGGACGCGCAGGATCTCCATGCGGCCCTTGACGTCCGGGCGCGGGACCGTGATCTGGCGGTCGAAGCGGCCCGGGCGGGTGAGGGCCGGGTCGAGCACGTCCGAGCGGTTGGTCGCGGCGATGACGATCACGCCGTCGGCGGACGCGAAGCCGTCCATCTCGACGAGGATGGCGTTGAGGGTCTGCTCACGCTCGTCGTGGCCGCCGGTGGTGAAACCCCCGCCCCGCCGCCGGCCCACGGCGTCGATCTCGTCGAGGAAGATAATGCACGGGGCGGATTCCTTGGCCTGCTTGAAGAGGTCGCGGACGCGGCTGGCGCCGACGCCGACGAACATCTCGACGAAGTCCGAGCCGGAGATGCTGAAGAACGGCACGTCGGCCTCGCCGGCGATGGCCTTGGCCAGCAGGGTCTTGCCGCAGCCGGGCTCGCCGATGAGCAGCACGCCGCGCGGGATCCGACCGCCCAGGCGCATGAACCGCTTGGGGTTCTTGAGGAACTCGATGATCTCGGTGACTTCTTCCTTGGCCTCGTCGATGCCGGCGACGTCGGCGAAGGTGATCCCGGTCATCTCCTTCTGCAGCACGCGGTGGCGCGACTTGCCGAAGTTGCCGAGCATCCCGCCCCCGCCGACGGCGGCGTTGCGCAGGCCGCGGAAGATGAAGAACCAGATGAGCAGGATGATGATGACGAACGGCAGGGCGGTGATGAACAGCTGCTGCCACACCGAGGTCGGCACTTCGTAGTACGACCCGCCGGTGAGCTCGTCGAGCTGCTTGGCCCGCAGCTCGCGCGAGCCGGGGCTGAAGCGGACGACGACCTCGCGGTACGACGCTTCACGCCCGGAGCCGGGGTCGGCCGGCTGCACGAGTTCCTTGGCGACGACCATCGCGTCGCGCATCTGCACCGACTCCTTGTCGATGCGGCCCTCGCGATAGTGCGTCGCGAACTCCTTCCACGTGATCGTGCCGCTGGGGTTGGCCACGGCGCTGAACACCAGACCCACGAGCATCACGGCCGTGAGGACAGTGAAGACCGTGAAGAACACCCGGTTGGGCTTGGGCGCGGGCGTGCCGGGGCCGCCGGGGCGGTTGCCGGGCCCGCCGGCGTTGCCGCCCGAGCCCGGGCGCTGCTCGCCCCCGTCGCGCGGTGACGACGGCTTGTGCTCGCTCGCGGCGAGCACGACCGGGGCGAAGCGTGAGAGCACTCGAGCAAACGGCAGCGGCATCGTCATGGGGCTCACGGACTCCGTGGCCGACTCCGCGTCGCGGCGGCGCCGGCCGGCGCATCAGGTCTCTGTTTCAACGGATGCAGGCACTGTACGTTGCACCGGTCCGGGTTTGTTCGGCTGGAAGACTCTCGGACTGTAGGTATTTCGGCAAATGAACGGGGGTGGACGCAGGACCGCCTCAGAACATGGCCAATTGCCCGCGCAGCAGCTCGAACTGGGCCTCGGGCCGCTCGGGGTCGAGCCGGTAGTCGCCGTCGAAACACGCGGTGCAGTAGCTCTCGCCCGGGCGCTGCATGCACGCGAGCAGGCCGGCCCGGGAGAGGTAGTGCAGGCTGTCCACCCCCAGGTACGCGGCGATCTCGTCCACGGTGCGGTTGTGGGCGATGAGCTGGTCCCGGTCGGCGAAGTCCACGCCGAAGTAACACGGGTGCCGGATCGGGGGGCAGCTGATCCGCAGGTGGATCTCCTTCGCCCCCGCCTGGCGGATCTGCTCGATCTTCGCCCGCGTGGTCGTGCCGCGGACGACCGAGTCGTCAACCACGATCAGCCGCTTGCCCTCGACCAGCTCGTGGATGACGTTGAGCTTGAGCCGAACGGCCGCGGTGCGTTCGGCCTGGGTCGGCTTGATGAACGTGCGCCCGACGTAGCGGTTGGGCACGATCGCCTCGCGGTACGGGATGCCCGCCGCGCGGGCGTAGCCGATCCCCGCCGAGCGGCCCGAGTCGGGCATCGGCACGACGAAGTCGGCCTGCACCGGTGCTTCCGCGGCGAGCCGCTCGCCCATGCGCTCGCGGGCCACCTGCACGTTCTGGCCGAACACCGCGCTAGCGGGGTTCGCGAAGTACACGTGCTCGAACACGCACTGGGCCAGGCGCGGGGCCGCGTCCGCGAAGCGGCGGGTGTGCAGGCCGTGGTCGTCGATGGTCACGATCTCGCCCGGCTCAACGTCGCGCACGATGGTCGCGCCCATGACGTCCAGGGCGACGGTCTCGCTCGCGACCACGTAGCGCCCGTCGTCGAGGCGGCCGACGGTGAGCGGGCGCCAGCCCCAGGGGTCGCGCGCGGCTTCGAGCCGGTTGGGGAACAGCACCACGACACTGAAGGCGCCCTGCAGGTGCCGCAGCGTGGCCGCGAGCGGGTCGACCGCCCGCTGCTGGGCCGGGCTGGCGAGCAGGTGGATGATGACCTCGGTGTCGCTGGTGGTGTGGAAGAGGTGGCCGACCTGTTCGAACCAGCCGCGCAGGGCGTCGGCGTTGAGGAGGTTGCCGTTGTGGGCGATCGCGACCTGCCCGCCCACGTACGACTCGACCAGCGGCTGGGCGTTGCAGGCGAGCGAGCCGCCGGCGGTGGAATAGCGGTTGTGGCCGATGGCGCCGCCGCCGCCCCCCTCGCCCACCGGCGGCGGTGGACCGGCGGCCTCGAGCTGCGCGAGGGTCTGGGGGTCGAACACCTCGGCGACCAGGCCCATGCCCGTGGCCCCGGTGATCCGCGTGCCGTCAGACACCGCGATCCCGGCAGATTCCTGCCCGCGGTGCTGCTGGGCGTACAGCCCGAGGTAGCACAGGTGCGCGGCGTTGGGTCCGCCCCAGACGCCGACGACGCCGCACTTTTCCTTTTTTTCGTACTCAGCGAGTCGGGCTGACCGGGCCAGCGAGCGGCAACTCCCGGGATTTCCCGCCGCGCGCTCACCGGGCGTGGAGGCGACCGGGAGGACGGTGAGCGGGATGCGTTGGGGCATGCGGGGGCATGCTATCGCGTGCGCGGGGTGGAGTCTTGGCGCAAACGCCGGATCACGGATCGCCGGAACGAGCGTCCGGAGCGAAGACCGGTCTTAAGGCTTGCCCGCGCCGCCGGGCCCGTCGGCCCCCTTCTTCCGCAACGTGGCGATATCCCACACCAGCAGTTCGTGCCGCCACTGCCCGCTGCCCGTGCCCCACTGCGCCCTCGCGAACGCGTACCGCCCGTCGCTGGAGAACCCCGCCTCGCCGCCGTAGAGGTCGTGGGGCATCGCGAGGCTGGTCGTCCAGACTCTCGCTTCGGTGTCGCGCACGGCGATCCCGCCGAAGCCTCCGACCGCGAGCAAGCGGCCCGCCGGATCGATCGCGATGCGGTGCCCCGTGATCGCGCCCGGCGCCGGCACCGTGCCGATCACCGACAGGTCGGTCATGTCGATCGCGATCACCCCGCCCATGCCCGCGGCGACGAAGTACATCCGCTTTCCATCCGGGGAGAGCACGCCGTTGGAGCTGGACTCGATCTGCGTCCCGAGGTCGCCTTTGAGCACTGGCTCGCCGGGCCCGGTGTGGATCGCTACCGGGTACGTCCTCGTCGGGAACGCCTCCATGAAGTCCGCGCGGGACAAGATGCGGTCCGGGCCGCCGTTCTCCCCCGGCAGCACATGGGCCTGTCGGGGCCACGCGCCGCCCCGTTGCGGGTCCACGTACGAAGGAACGTTCGCGACCGTCGCTTGCGAGCCGTCGGCGAAACTCCACCGGACCACGCGCGTGCTCGGCGGCGTGGTGTCAGCCGCGAACATGATGAAGGCCGCAGTGCCGTCGCGCGAAAAGCCGCAGAAGCACTCCTGCACCCACGGCAGCGCGGCTGCGCCCGGCCCGCGTGCCTCGGGAGGCTCCATGCGCCCCAGTTCGCGCCCCGTGCGCGCCGAAACGCGTGCGACAGCCGCCTGGGGTTGGCTGAGCAGGATCGACTCTCCCGTGGGATCCACGGCCACGCCGTAGAACGCGCCTGCTCCGACGACGGTGCGAAGGATTTGCCCGTTGGCGAGGTCGACCTCCACGATCGTTGAACACCGATGGATGCTCCCCTGCGGCAGCGTGATTCCCAGACGCTCCACCACGCGGGTCGCGAAGCGTGACGGCCATTCGCCGACATCCGCACGCCACCCCAGTCCCAGCGCCACCGCCAACGCACCGAGAGCAACCAAGATGCCCGCGGGGATCGCCAGCGGCACCATGCGCCGGCGCGTCGAACGCCCGGTTCGCACGGCCCGCGCGCCCGTGAGCGCCCGTCCGCACTCGGGGCACGGCTTGGGCACGCCGTCGGGCCCCGGGGCGTGGGCGGTGAGGTCGTAATTGCACCTGCGGCAGTGCGGCATGCCGCGGCGCTGCGGACGAGCCAGGATCACGAGCACCCGCCACACAAGGAAGGTCGCCACCAAGGCGGCGGCCGCTCCGATCAGCCACCCCCAGTACATGGCCGCGAGCGCGACCACGTCAACGAGCCGCTCGAACCCCATGGCGTAGACCGTGGGGCCGTTCGGGTTGGCGACAACATCCTGAACCCCCTCGGGCCAGAGCTCCGTGAGCGGCAGGCGGTGCAGCGGTTCGAGGGCGGCTTGCATGGGCACCCGGGATACCGGCGCGGGTGTTCACGGTTGTGTACGCGCTGCCGTAGCCCCGTTCCCACGTCCGGCCGCCGCGTTCGCCTTGGTCATCCGCGACCTGACCATCCGGCGCAGGACGAAACTCTCGACGCCCGGAACCGCCGCGCACAGGGCCATGCCCAGGCGCACGCCCAGCCCCGTGAACCCCGTCCACACCTCGGCCCGCGGGCGGCGCAGGCAGCGCACGATCCGACCCGCCACGAACTCGGGCGTCTGCATGAACCGCTCGGACGAATGTGAAGTCAGGGCCGACCGCCCCTGCGAGCGCGTCGCGGCCGTGTCGAAGAACTCGGTCCTGGTCCCCACCGGATGCACCGTTGACACGTGCACGCCCTTGGATTCAAGCTCCATCCGCATGGACCGGCCGATCTTATGCTGGGCCGCCTTGGTGGCGCAGTACGCCCCGTAATACGGGATGCTCATCAACGCCAGGCACGACGAGCAGATGATCACGTGCCCGGCCCCGGCGGCGGCCATGCGGGCGGCGGCGGGTCGAACGACGTTCATCGTGCCGAAAAAGTTGGTCTCGAACATGGCCCGCAGGGCGTCGTCGGGCATCTCGAGCATCGAGACTTCCTCGCCGTAGCCCGCGTTGGCGAACACGCCGTAGATCGAGCCGAACTCGCGGACCGTGCGCTCGACGACGGCCTCGCACTGCTCGGGGTTGGTGACGTCGCACGCGACCGCGACGGCCCGGCCGCCGGCGCCGCGGATCCGCGCGACCAGCGATTCGAGCCGGTCGACGCGCCGGGCCGCGACGACGACCGGCATGCCGGCCTGCGCGCACGCGACCGCCGTCGCCGCACCGATTCCGCTCGAGGCCCCCGTGATGGCCATGGGCCGGTTGGCGAGTTCGATCATCCCGAGTTCACGCTCCCCGCGAGCCGGCGAGGGCTCACTTCTCGCCGCTGATCGCCTTTCCGGTCGAATCCGCGGCCTTGGACAGGCCGTCGCCCGCCGCGGACACGTCCTTGCCGGCGCCCTCGACCGTGTTGCACCCGGTCAGGCTGGCGGCGGCGGCGGCGAGGGCGGCGACAACGACACACGACACAACACACACACGGCGGGTCTTCATGGTGCAATCTCCGGGTCGGCGGCTTCGCCCGCCGGTCCAGCGTTCAGGGTACTCGGTCGGTCGGGGCGCAACAACCAGCCCAGTTCCGGGGCGCGGGTGAGCACGCTCGCGACGCCGTAGGCGATCACCCCGGCCCCGGTCGTGCCCAGCAGGCGGGCGAACGTGGTAGTCCAGGACGTCGGCGCCGGCCACGCCCGCTGCACCCCCGCGACCGCCAGGGCCATGAGCCCGGTCACGAGCACCAACCGGGCCCCGGCCGCGACCGTCGCCCGGTCCGTCGCGACCACGCCCAGCCGACGCCGGATGATGATCCCCAGCACGCACGCCTGGGCCGCGGCACACCCGGCGGTCGACCACGCCAGGCCGGCCTCTCGCAACGGCCACACCAGCACGAGGTTCCCGACCAGGTTAATGCCGGCGAACGCGAGGGCGACGCGCATGGGCGTCGTGGTGTCCTTGCTCGCGTAGAACGCCCGCGTCAGCACGTGGTTGAGCGAGTACGCCCAGATGGCGGCGCTGTAGCCCGCGAGCACGCCGGCGCAGCGGGCCAGTTCCGCCGGGTTGAAGCCGCGACCGCCGCCGGAATAGAGCACCGCGCACAGGTCGTGGCGCACGAGCAGCAGCCCCGCTGTCGCCGGCAGGGCGATGAACAGCGACAGCCGCACGCCGCGCCGCAGCGTGTCGGCGAAGCGCTCGCGATCGCCCGCGGCGTGCGCCAGCAGCGGGAACGCGGCCGTGGCGACCGCGATCCCGAACACCCCCAGCGGGAACTGGTACAGCCGCTGGGCCGCGACCAGGATCGCGTTGGACGACTCGTCGAGGGTGACGTCCCAGCCGAGCATGGTCGGCCCGACCCAGATGGGCCACATCGCGATGCACGTGTCCAGGAACGCGCTGAGCTGCAGCGTCCCCAGGCCGATGACCACGGGCACGAAGGCCCGGAACATGCGGCTGGCCCGCGGGCGGGCGATCGCGGCGTCGGCCGTCCAGCGCACGTGCGGACGCAGCAGTTTCGCGAACCACAGCGCCTGCGTCAGGCCGCTGATGACCGTCGCAACGCCGATGACGTACGCCGCGGTCTCGCTCGCGTGCCGGCCCGAGAGCAGGAAGTACGCCCCCACGGCGATGATGAACGTGTTGAGCACGAGCGGGCCGGTCGAGCTCGCCCCGAACCTCCCGTGCACCTGCAGCATGCCCGCCAGGATCGCCACCGAGCAGATCAGCGGCATGAACGGCAGCATGACCATGATGAGCTTGATCGACAGCGCCCGGGCCGGGTCGGGCGGCAGGATCAAGAGCAGCGCCAGCAGCACGAGTTCGACCAGCACCGTGAGGGCGCCGGTCACCAGGCCCAGCCAGCGGAGCGTGAGCGAGGCGAGGGCCCCGGCGTCGCGGGCCGGGCCGGTCTCGCCGCTGGCCCGGCCGGCCTTGGTGGCGTCGGTGTATTCGGGGATGAACGCCGCGGACAGGGCGCCTTCGCCGAAGAGCCGGCGGAACATGTTGGGGATGGCGAACGCGGCCTGGAAGGCCGAGCCGACCTCGGTGGCCCCGAACACGCGCACGAGGATGACGTCGCGCACGAGCCCGCCAAGTCGCGACAGCAGCGTCACGCCCGCCACCGCCCGCACGGCCCGCGACAGGGCCGAGTGATGGGGCTGGTGCGCGGCGCTGTCGGACCGTGCGGGCGTGCTCAAGGTCCACCCGCCCCGGCCGCCCGTGCCGCGGTCCACGCCTGGTAGACCAGGAACGCCGCGTACACCCCCAGCAGCGCGAGACCTTCAATCCTCGCGATGGTGCGATGGAAGGTTCGGCTCATGGGCAGCAGCAAGAGCCCGAGCCCGACCATCACGCCGATGGAGACCAAAGCGTGCGTCGTGACCTCGATCGGCGTGGGCACCACCAGACCTGCCACGCCCAGCACGGCGCCGACGTTGAACAGGCTTGAGCCGACGACGTTGCCGATCGCCAGGTCGACGTGGCCCTTGCGGGTCGCGATCACGCCGGTCATGAACTCAGGCAATGTCGTGCCGATCGACACGATCGTGAGCCCGACAACCGACTCGGGGATGCCGACGGCCCGGGCGATGCCGACCGCGCCGTCGGCCGCGAGCGAACCGCCCATGCCCAAGAGCGCCAGGCCGATGACCAGGGCGGTGATCGCGACCGGCAGCGGGCGCAGGCGCGGGGCGTCGTCGGCCTCCTTGCGGGCGACCTGCTCGTCGATTTCGCTGGCCGCGGCCGCTCGCCGGCTGAGGCCCTGGCGGATCGTCCACGCGCTGTACGCCGCGAACACGACCAGCAGCACCGCGCCGTCCGCGCGCCCGAGCGAGCGCCCGGCGAGGGCGAGCACCAGCAGCAGCGCAAAGAGCACGCCCGTGAGCGGCAGCTCGCGTCGGACGATGTCATCGGCGACCGCGAGCGGGCGGATCAGGGCGCACACGCCCACGATCAACCCCAGGTTGCAGATGTTCGCCCCGACCACGTTGCCCAGCACCAGCGGCCCGCGGTCGTTCCACGCCGAGATGCCGTTGAACGCCAGCTCCGGCGCCGACGTGCCCCACGCCACGATCGTGAGTCCCACCAGCAGCGCCGGCACGCCGAGCCGGGCCGCGATGTTCACCGCGGCGTCGACCAGGAACTTGCCGCCGACCGACAGCAGCGCCATGCCCAGCACGAGCAGGCCCAGGTTCGTCAGCACAGGGTTGAGCACGGGCCAGAGCGTAGCGAACACCGGGCGCGCCGTCGCACGCTCGCGCCCTCACGCGGGTTGATCACATCAGAAGTCGGGGCTGGAGTCGATCGCCATGCCCGTGATGCGGGCCTCGAACGCCACCTTCCCGCCGACGCCGCCCACGAGCCCCTGCACGTCCGACACGAACCGGCGCGGGCTGAACTTCACTTCCTGCGCCAGCACGTAGAACGCGTCACCCGGCTCGACGCTCGAGCGGAACGTGCACTCGTCCAGGCGCACGAACGCCGCGATCTTCGGCTTGGGGAACCGCGCGTTGAACAGGTAGCTGCCCAGCTGCGCGGCGGTTTCGACCATGATCACCCCCGGCATCATCGGCTTGCCGGGGAAGTGGCCCGCCACCCAGAACTCGTCCTTGGTGATCTGCTTGATCCCGACGCCCTGCTTGAAGTCCGGCGAGTGCCACACGACCCCGTCAAGCAGCGCCATCACGCCCCGGTGCGGGTTCCAACGCTCCAGTTCCTTGCGCGTGCGAACCACCTGCGACAGATCGATCGCCGACAGGTCAAAGAGCGGACCACGCACGGGCGCGCCGGTGCCCGCCCCCGCCTCCGGGGTCGCTCCACCCGTCTCGACCTGCTGAACCGACGGCGTCATGCCGTCTTCTCGCCCTGTCCGGCCTTCTGCAACTCGAGAATCTGCTCGCGGACCTGCTGGGCGGCCGTCTTGACCTGCTGCATCACCCCGCGCACGCGGGTGCCGGCGGCCTTGTTGCCCCCTTCCGCCTTGCGAAGGTCTTCCTCGATCTCCGTGATCAAACGCTTGAGCTCGTCGAACGCCTGCATCCGAAGTCTCCTCACGGGCTCGCGCGGGCCGGCCCGGGTGCGACGCAGTATAGAGCCCACACCGCCACCGGAATGCCGATCGGGGGACGTTAGTGAGGCACCTGAGGAAGGAGCTTCTCGACATGCTCCAGGGCCGCCCGCAGGTACTTCGGGTGCCCCTCCCGGTGCAGAAACGCCGGGGCGGTCGCCCCCATCAACACGCGGCGCACGTTCGCCAATTCGGTGTACTCATCCGCCGCACCCAGCCCGCACTCGCGACGCAATTTCGCCAAGACCGACACCGGTTTCACCCCGCCCAGCGCCTCGGGCTGGGCCCAGAACAGCCGCTCGAGGTACACCGCGTCCTCCACCCAGTGGCCCGCGTGCACCATGCCCAGGTCGATGAGCACGCACGCCCCCGGCCCGCTCCCGTCCCCCGCCCGGCGCATCGCGTTGCCAGGGTGCAGGTCGCCGTGGCACCACGTGTTGATCGATCGCGACCCCCACCGTTCGGCCAATCGCGGCACGGCCCGGTGCACCTTCTTCAGCACGTCGTTCCAGTGCTGCGAGTGCTCGAAGTGGTTCGCCTTGCACGCTTCGCGGGCCCGGGCGATCTGCCCCTCCCAATCCGGTTCCTGCGGCGGCGACGACGGGGCCGCGATGGCGCCCGCCGCCGCGTGCCAGCGATTTGCCGCCCCAATCAGGTCCAGCACGCACTGGCTGGTAAATCCCTGCTTCAGCGTCTCACCCGGCAGCCGCTCCACCAGCAACCACGCCAGGTCGTGGCCCCCCAGGCTTGACCCGTGCGCGTACACCCGCGGCGTCGGCAGCCGCGCCGGCGCCACCGGCGTCCCCGGCTCGTCCAGCTTGGCCGCGACCTGCGTCGTCCAGCGGTACTCCGCCGGGCCGACCGGGAGCTTCACCATCACCTCGGCGGCGCACGCGCCGGCTCGGGACACGGTCGCAAACCCGGTCGCGGCCCCGCCCGCCGACCACGCCGCGTGGAACCAGCGCACCTGCCCAAGTTCCGCGCCGTCGAGTTGCTCGCGGCACGCGGACCGCAGGGCGGGTTCGAGCGCCGCCGCGAGCACTTCCGGGCCCTGGCTCGTGAGAGATTCGGGGGCCTTCACGTCCTTCCACCATACCACGCGCACGCCCGCGCCGCACGCCCCATTGATACTTGTCCGTTACCCGGACCTCTCACGCGCGTGCCGGCGAACCGACGGCCACCCGGAGTCGTTCAATCTGGTCAACCGACAGGTCTTCCGGGCGCTGGGCGGGATCAATTCCCTCCGGGAACGGCGTCGCACGCCCCAGGATCGACCCCAGCTGCTTCCGGCGCGACGCGAACAGCCGCTTGCAGAACTCCGCCAGGGCCGGCGCGTCCGTCGTCAACGCCGTCTCGCGCCGCGCGAGCGTCACCATCGCGCTGGTCACGTCCGGTCGCGGCCAGAAGCACTCCGGCGGCAGCGTCGCCACCTTCCGCACCTCCGCCACCGACTGCGCCACCGCGCTGATGAGCCCGTAGTCGCGCGACCCGGGCCCGGCCGCGAGCCGCTCGGCCACTTCCTTCTGGATCGTCACGCCCATCCGCCCGCACCCCGGCCAGTGCAGCAGCAGCGTGAGCATCAGCGGCGTGCCCGCGCCGTACGGCAAGTTCGCCACCAGCGAAAACGGTCGCGACGCGCCGCCGCCTCCGCTCGGCACGATGTCCAGGTCGCGCAGGACCTCCGCCGCCGCGGGCGAGAGCGCCTTGCCGGGCCCCGAGATGCAGTCGTCGTGCACCACGCTGAGCCGCTCGCCCCCGGGAATCTCGCCGCTGGCCGCCCGCTCGCGCAGCATGGTCGCCAGGCCGTCGTCGAGCTCGATCGCCACCACGCGACAGCCGCGGGCCAGCAGCTCCTCCGTGAGCGTCCCGGTTCCGGGACCGACCTCGAGCACCACGTCCCCCTCACCCACCCCCACGGCGTCCACCAGCTTGCGGATCAGGTTCTGATCCACGAGGAAATTCTGCCCCAGCGACTTCTTGGGCGCATAGCCGCGCTCGGCCAACAGACGCTTGATGTCGGAGAGGGACTGCACGCCACAGGCTAGAGCGCACCCGGCCTGATCAGGGGCTTGACCGAGGCCGTCGATGGCCCTGACCATCGCAAGCCTCAACGAGATAGCATCGCCGATGCCCCCCGTTGACACCTCCGAAGCCGCCGCGCTCGCCCTCGACCGCGCCGACCCGCTCGCCCACTGCCGCGATTGGTTCCACATCCCGCCCGCCAGGGCCGCGTGGGCCGGCGACCCCGCCGGGGGCGAAACGGACCCTGAAGCCGCGGCCATCTACCTCGTCGGCAACTCCCTGGGCTGCCAGCCCAAGGCCGTGCGGGCCGCGATCGAGCAGGAACTGACCGACTGGCAGCACCTGGGCGTCGAGGCCCACCTGCACGCCACGCACCCCTGGGTCCACTACCACGAGGAGATGCGCGACCACGCCGCCCGCCTCGTCGGGGCCGTGCCCAGCGAGGTGTGCATGATGAACTCGCTCACCGTCAACCTGCACATGCTCATGGCGACGTTCTATCGCCCGACCCGCGAGCGCTCCCGCATCGTCATCGAGGATTCCGCCTTCCCCAGCGATTCGTACGCCGTGCAGAGCCAGGCCCGTTTCCACGGGTTCGACCCCGCCGACGCGGTCATCCGCCTGCGGCCGCGCCAGGGCGAACACACCCTGCGGACCGAGGACATCAGCGCGTTCCTCGAGCGCGAGGGCCGCTCGGTCGCCCTGCTGCTGCTGGGCGGCGTGAACTACCTCACCGGCCAGTGGTTCGACATGCCGGCCATCACCAGCGCGGGCCGCGCCGCGGGCGCCATCGTCGGCTGGGACCTCGCCCACGCCGCGGGCAACGTGCCGCTGTCGCTGCACGACTGGAGCGTCGATTTCGCGGCGTGGTGCACGTACAAGTACCTCAACAGCGGCCCGGGCGCCATCGCCGGCGCGTTCGTGCACGAGCGTCACCTCGCCCGCACCGACCTCGTGCAGTTCGCCGGCTGGTGGGGCAACGACCCCGCGACGCGGTTCAAAATGGGCCCAGACTTCGTGCCTCGACACACCGCCGACCGCTGGGCCGTCTCCAACCCGCCGATCTTCTCGCTCACCCCCGTGCGCGAGTCGCTCGCCATCTTCGACCGCGTCGGCATGCCCGCCCTGCGAGCCAAGTCGCTCAAGCTCACCGGCTACCTCGAATCGCTGCTCGCGACCCTGCCCCCGGGCCTGGTCACCAGCCTCACCCCCGGCGACCCCGCCCAGCGCGGCTGCGCCCTGTCCCTTGTCTTCAGCCGCGGCAGCCGCGAGGCCTTCGCCGCCCTCAAACGCCGCGGCGTCATCTGCGACTTCCGCGAACCCAACGTCATCCGCGCCGCCCCCGTCCCGCTGTACAACACCTTCCACGACGCGTGGAAATTCGTTGACGTGGTTCGTCGCGTGGTCGCCTGACGCTTGAACCACGGAGAACACGGAGGACACGGAGACGAGTGCAGAGTTTGCGATTGACCCCACCTGCTTGGCAACCTCCGCCGCTTGGCCACGTGCTCTCCGTGCCTCCGTGGTGAACGCCTCCTCTCCCGCCTTGCGCGGTGAATACTTCCGGCGATGGCTCACCCCGCCCGCCACGTCGTGATCGTCGGCGCCGGCCTCGCCGGCTCCCTGCTCGCCTGTTACCTCGCCGACCGCGGATGGTCCGTCGACGTCTTCGAACGCCGTCCCGACCCCCGCGCCCGCGGGTACGCCGGCGGCCGTTCCATCAACCTCGCCCTCTCCATCCGCGGCATCACCGGCCTGCGCGGCGCCGGCCTCGACCGCCACGTCCTCGACAACGACGCCATCCGCATGCCCGGCCGCATGCTCCATCATCCCGACGGCCACACCTCCTTCCAGCCTTACTCCGCCGACCCCGCCGACGCCATCAACTCCGTCTCCCGCGGCGGGCTCAACCTCTCGCTCATCTCCGCCGCCGCCCAGCGCCAACACGTCCGCTTGCACTTCGACCAGCGCTGCGTCGACGCCGACCTCGCCGCTCCCAGCGCCACCTTCGCCGGCCCCGACGCCCAGCACCGGCGTATCGACGCGGACCTCGTCGTCGCCACCGACGGCGCCTTCTCCGCCGTGCGCTTGGCGATGCTCACCAAGACCGACCGCTTTGACTACAGCCAGACCTACCTCAAGCACGGGTATAAGGAACTGTCGATCCCCGCGGCGACCTCGTCCGCCCAGCCCGCCGCGCCCGGCGCGGGCTCACTCCCCCGCTCGCTTTTCCGCATGGAGCCCCACGCCCTGCACATCTGGCCCCGCGGCGGCGCCATGATGATCGCCCTGCCAAACCGCGACGGCTCTTTCACCTGCACCCTCTTCTGGCCCTTCTCCGGCGAACACGGCTTCGACCGGCTCGAATCCCCCGGCGCAGCCCCCGACCCGCGCGCCGTCGAGGACTTCTTCCGCCGCCACTACCCCGACGCCGTGCCGCTCATGCCGACACTCGCGGCGGATTTCGCCCGCAACCCGACCAGTTCGCTCGTCACCGTCCGCTGCTGGCCCTGGCAGCACGCGGGCAAGGTGTGCCTGCTCGGCGACGCGGCCCACGCCATCGTGCCGTTTTATGGCCAGGGCATGAACGCCGCGTTCGAAGACTGCCTCGTGCTCGCCCGCTGCCTCGACACGCACGCCGGCGACCAGCGCTCGGCCCTCGAGCAGTACCAGGACGCCCGCAAGCCCAACGCCGACGCCATCGCCGACATGGCCCTGGAGAACTTCATCGAGATGCGCGACCTCGCCGGGCGCGAGGACTTCCAATACCGCAAGAAGATCGAGCAGACCCTTCACCGCGCACTCGGCGCCAAACACGCCGACCGCGTCACCCCGCAGTACAACCTCGTGAGCTTCTCGACCGTCCCCTACGCCCTCGCCCAAAACCGCGGCCGCGAAATGGACGGCGTCCTCCGCGAGATCGCGAGGACCGTCCCCGCAAACTCCATCGCCGATCCCGGGCAGTGGGAAGCCGCCGTTCTCGGCACTGCAGAGCCACTGATCACGCGCCTGACCCCGATCCCCGCCGAAGCCGCGCTCACGGCCTGAATCACCGTCTCACCGTCTCACCGTCTCACCGTCTCACCGTCTCACCGTCTCACCGTCTCATCGTCTCACCGTCTCACCGGCCCCCCAATGCTCATCGACATCACCCCGCCGATCTCCCCCGCGCTGGGCGTCTGGCCCGGCGACACGCCGTGCTCGCGCGAGGTGCTCTGCGACCTCGCCCGCGGCGACTCGGTCACCCTCAGCACCCTGCGCGCCACCGTCCACCTGGGCGCCCACGCCGACGCCCCGAGCCACTACGGGCGCACCGGCCGCACGATCGAGGCCCAGCCGCTCGACCGCTACATCGGCCCGTGCACCGTCATCGATGCCCCGGTTCCCCGCTCGGCCCGCGTCGGCATCGCCGATCTGCACACCACGCTCGACCGCATCACCACCCCGCGCGTGCTCATACGCACCGGCACCTTCCCCGACCCGCACCGCTGGAACAACGACTTCGCCGGCCTGTCGGTCGAACTCGTTCACGCTCTCGCCGCGAAGAACGTCCTCACCATCGGCATCGACACCCCCAGCGTCGACCTCATCGATTCCAAGGACCTGCCGGCCCACAACGCGATCCTGCGCCACGACATCGCCATCCTCGAAGGCCTGGCCCTCGCGCACGTCGAGCCCGGCGAATACGACCTCATCGCCCCGCCGCTCGCCCTCGTCGGGTTTGACGCCAGCCCGGTGCGGGCCGTGCTCCGCCGCTGACTCGCCCTCACACCGTCGCGATCACCTTCACCTCGAAGTGAATCGGCGCATCCCCACCCCGCGGCAGCGCGCTCACCTCCACCGTCGTCCGCGTCGGCGTGTTCGGGCCCGCCGGGAAATACTCCGCGTACACCCGGTTGTACACCGCCCAGTCACGGTCCAGGTTCACCAGGAACACCGTCGCGTCCACGATGTTCTCCCACGTCGACCCGGCTTCTTCGAGGATGATCCGGATGTTCTCAAAGCACGAGCGGATCTGCGCCTCGATGTCGTAGTCCACCACGTTCCCCGCCCCGTCCAGCTTCACCCCGGGAATGAGCCGCGACCCGCGCTGCCGAGGGCCGATCCCCGCCAAGAACAGCAGGTTGCCGACACGCCTCGCGTGCGAGTACGACCCGAGCGGTTCCGCGGCCTTCTGAGAGTGGAGTGTGGACATGGGGATGGTCGGTGAGACGGTGAGACGGTGAGACGGTGAGACGGTGAGACGGTGAGACGGTGAGACGGTGAGACGGTGAGACAAGAGTTTACTGGGGCTGTGTCCGGCGTGACTGAATCGTCCATTCGTCCGCGTGCATGATCATGCCGACGATGCCTCGCAAAATGGCCTCATACTCGCGGTACACCTCCGCGGCGACCTGCCTCGGAACATACCCGCACTTCACGGAAAACTCCAGCCACGCCTGCGATTCCGCCGCTTCCGTCTCCGCGTCCGAGAGCTTGCTGACAAAGGCGGCCTGGTACCGCCGCTTCCGCCACGCCTCCACGATGTTGATCGCCACCGATCGCGACGACCGCCGGATCTGGTCTGTGAGCGAGTACCGCTCCTCGATTGGGAACGCCTTGGTGATCTCAAACACCCGCATCGCGGCCGCGAACGCTCGCTGATAGATCACCAGATCCCGAAACGACCGAATCGCGCCACCCGGGCTTCCCGACCGCGCGCCAGCCGCACTGCTCTTCGCCATCGCCACCCACTCCATTTCACCCCAGGCTCCCCTCTCCGTCTCACCCCACACCGTCTCACCGTTTCACCGTCTCACCCCTCATTCCACCCGCACGCACACATTCTTCGGCTCCGTGAAAAACCGCAGCGCCTCCACGCCCCCTTCCCGCCCCACCCCCGACTGCTTCACCCCGCCGAACGGCGTCCGCAGGTCCCGCACCATCCAGCAGTTCACCCACACGATCCCCGCCTCCAGCGCCCCCGCCACCCGGTGCGCCCGCCCCAGGTCCCGCGTGAACACCGTCGCCGCGAGCCCATACTCCGTCGAGTTCGCCCGCTCCACCGCCCCCTCCTCGCCGTCGAACGCGCTCACGCTCACCACCGGTCCGAAGATCTCCTCCCGCTCCACGCGATAGTGCGCCCCGAGCCCCGTGATCACCGTCGGGCAGTAGAAAAACCCGTCGCGCACGCGCCCCGGCAGCGCCCCGTGCTCGACGACCGAGCCGCCGCACGCGATCGTGCCCCCCTCGGCCCGCGCCTCCTCCACCATCCCCGCCACCTTCGCGCGGTGCGCCGCCGACACCAGCGCCCCCTGCTGCGTCGAGGCCTCGAGCGGGTCGCCGATGACCAGGGCCTTGGCCCGCTCCACCACCCCCTCGAGCACACGGGCATACACCGACCGCTCCACGAGCAGGCGCGACCCGCACAGGCAGATCTGCCCCTGGTTCGTGAACGCCGCCCGCACCGCCGTCTCGATCGCCCCGCCCGGCCCGTCGATCTGCGCATCGCCGAACACGATGAACGGGTTCTTCCCGCCCAGTTCCAGCGACACCGGCTTAAGCGACCGCCCGCACCGCTCGCCGATCCACCGCCCCACCCCGGTCGACCCCGTGAACGTCACCGCGCCGATGTCCGGGTGCTCGACGATCGCGGCCCCCGCGCCCCCCACGCCCGCCGTCGCCGCCCCCGTCCCCTGCACGATGTTGAGCACCCCCGCCGGCATCCCGGCCCTGGCCGCCAGCTCACCCAGCATCGCCGCGCTCGTCGGCGTCAGCTCGCTCGGCTTGGCCACCACTGTGTTCCCCGTCGCCAGCGCCGGCGCGATCTTCCACGTGAACAGGTACAGCGGCAGGTTCCACGGCGAGATGCACCCCGCCACGCCCCGCGCTCGCCTCAGCGTGTAGTTCAGCGCCGGCACGCCCCCCGGCGTCCCGCCCCCATCAAACTCGTGCAGTTCCGTCGCCCCGTGCAGGATCGCCGTCGCGAAGTAGCGGAAGTTCGCCGCCGAGCGCGGGATGTCCACCACGCGGCACAGCCCCAGCGGCTTGCCGCTGTCGACGCACTCGGCCCGCGCCAGCGCCTCGAGGTTCTCATCGATCAGGTCCGCCAGCCGCAGCAGCACCCGCGACCGCTCACCGGCCGCGGCCCGGCTCCACCCGGGAAACGCCCGACGCGCAGCCGCCACGGCGGCGTCCACGTCCTGCGCACCCGAGTTCGCCACCCGGCGCTCCGCCGTCCCCGTAGCCGGGTCGACCATCTCGATGGTCGCCCCGCTCAGGGCCGGCGCGAGCCGGCCGTCGATCCAGTTGAGCACCTCGTTCATGCCCCGAGTTTACAGCCGCCAGCGCCCGGCTCGCGCCCGTTCCCGGGCGGTAGAGCGCCCGTTCTACACTCCGGCTCCCCTCACCCAGGAGCCGCCCGTGCCGACCGCCAGCACCCCCACGCCCGCCCACGCTTCCCCCTACGCGGAGCTCCGCTCGCTCGTCCGCCAGGCCGCCACGCTCGGCTCCGTCGGCTCGCTGCTGGGCTGGGACCAGGAAACCTACATGCCCCCCGCCGGCGCCGCCCACCGCGCCGACCAGCAGGCCCTCATCTCCGCCCTCGTCCACGAACGCTCCACCAGCCCGCGCATCGGCGAACTGCTCAAGGCCTGCGAGTCCGACGCCGCCCTTCGCGCAGACGCCCTGGCCGCGGCCAACCTGCGCGAAATGCGCCGCGATTACGACCTCGCCACCAAGCTCCCCACCGACCTGGTCGCCGACCTCGCCCGCACCGGCTCGCTCGCCCAGGAAGCCTGGAAAGACGCCCGCGAGAAGAGCGACTTTGCGAAGTTCGCCCCCTGGCTCGAGAAGATGATCGCCCTCACCCGGCGCAAGGCCGAGTGCCTCAGGTCCGGCACGGGGGGGTCGCAGGACCTCTACGACGCCCTGCTCGACCAGTACGAGCCCGGCATCTCCGGGGCCCAGATCGCCGCGATCTTCGACCCGCTCCGCACCCGCCTCGCCGGCTTCATCGCCGACGTCGCCAAGCGCGGACGCGAGCCCGACACCGGCCCCCTCGCGGCCAAGGCCCCCGTTGACCGCCAGCACGCCTTCGGCCAGCGCGTGCTCGAGGCCATGGGCTTCGACCTCAAGGCCGGCCGCCTCGACGTCACCACCCACCCCTTCTGCTCCGGCATGGCCCCCGGCGACACCCGCCTCACCACCCGCTACCGCGACGAGAAGTTCACCGACGCCCTCTACGGCACCATGCACGAGGCCGGCCACGGCCTCTACGAGCAGGGCCTGCCCAAGGCCGACCACTTCGGTGAACCCCTCGCCGACGCCATCAGCCTGGGCATCCACGAATCGCAGTCCCGTATGTGGGAGAACTTCGTCGGCCGCTCCCGCGAATTCTGGGTCTGGGCCCTGCCCCTCGCCCAGCAGGCCTTCGCCCCCGGCCTCGACGGCGTCACCGTCGACGCCATGTACCGCGCCGTCAACACCTGCCGCCCCTCGTTCATCCGCGTCGAGGCCGACGAATCCACGTACAACCTCCACGTCATGCTCCGCTTCGAGATCGAGCGGGCCCTGGTCAACGGCTCGCTCGCCGTCGCCGACATCCCCGCCACCTGGAACGCGCGCGTCAAGCAGTACCTCGGCCTCGACGTCCCCGACGACCGCCGCGGCTGCCTCCAGGACGTCCACTGGTCCTTCGGCCTCATCGGCTACTTCCCCACCTACACCCTGGGCAACCTCTACGCCGCCCAGTTCTGGGAGAAGATCAACGCCGACCTCCCCTCGCTCCGCACCCAGATGTCCCAGGGCAACTTCGCCGACCTCAAGCGCTGGCTCAATACCAACATCCACGCCCACGGCAAGCGCTACCGCGCCGGCGAACTCTGCGAGATGATCACCGCCAAGCCCCTCTCCGCCGACCCCTTCATGCGCCACCTCGAAGGCAAGCTCAAGCCGATCTACGCCATCTGAACGCCGACCGGGCTCGACGCTCCGGGTGCCACTACCGGCCGCCGCGGACGGTAGTGCTCCTGAATCCGAGCCTCCCGCGCAAGCGGAAGGCCTTCGATCGACGTTCAGCACATCACCTCTCGCTCGCGCGAGAGGCTCGGAAAGACACTCCGGGTGCCACTACCGGCCTTCCGCGGCCGGTAGTGCCGCTACCCCCTCCCCCATCGTCGGGTAATCGCAATACCCCCGCGCCCCCGGCGTGTAGTACGTCGCCGGATCGGGCGCATTCAGCGGCGCCCGCTCCCCGTACCGCGCAAACCGCTCCGCCAGATCCGGGTTCGCGATGTACAGCGTCCCGAACGCCACGGCGTCGCACCACCCCTCACCCACGTACCGCGTCGCCTTCGCAAAGTCGAACCCGCCGTTGGTGATGAGCACGCCGCGGTACATCGACCGGAACGTCCTCACCGGGATCGGCGGCGACACCGTCTTCCACCCCGGCACCGCCTCCATGATGTGCAGGAACGCCACCCCCATCGCATCAAGCTCGCGCACGACATGGCCGTAGGTCGCGAGATGGTCGCTGTCGCCGCCGCCGGCCCCCGACAGCCCGCTGGGCGACAGGCGGACGCCGACGCGCTCCGCACCGCACACGTCCACGCACGCCCCGGTCGCCTCCAGCAGGAACCGGGCCCGGTTCTCCACCGGCCCGCCGTACGCATCGGTCCGCCGGTTCGTGCCGTCACGCAGGAACTGCTCGGGCAGATACCCGTTCGCCCCGTGCACCTCCACGCCGTCGAAGCCCGCCTCGATCGCCGCGCTCGCCGCGTGGGCATAATCCCTGATCGTCAGCGCGATGTCGTCGAGCGTCATCGCCCGTGGCTCGACCCGCGCCGCCTTCGAACCGTCCGGCAGCCGGCACTCGCCCCCCGGGTCCACCGCCGACGGCGCCACCGGCGCCCGCCCGTGCGGCTGGTACGCCGGGTGCGAGATCCGCCCCACGTGCCACAACTGGCACACGATCCGCCCGCCCGCGCCGTGCACCGCCGCGGTCACCCGCTTCCAGCCCCCCACTTGCTCGGCCGTGAATATTCCCGGCGTCTCGGGGTACCCCAACGCCTCGGGCGAAATCGCCGTCGCCTCGCTGATGATCAGCCCGCTCCCCGCCCGTTGGCGGTAATGCTCGGCCATCAGGTCATTCGGCACCCGCGACGCCGTCGCGCGGCAGCGCGTCAGCGGCGCCATCAGCACTCGATTCGGCAATCGCAGCGGGCCGACATCCAGCGGCGTGAACAGATCCGGCATCGTCGTCGACATCCTTAGAACGCCCCCGCCGGCGCCCGGCGCATCCTTACAGCGTCCCCAGCCGCCCCCCATCCACCGGCAGGTTGATCCCGTTCACATACGCCGCGCTCGGTGTGCACAGGAACGCCACCACCGCCCCGATCTCCTCCGGCCGCCCCAGCCGACCCGCGGGAATCGTCTTGATCGTGTCCTGCCGCACCTGCTCCTCGCTCGCCCCGCTCTTCTTCGAACGGGCCGCGAACAGGTCCGCCAGCCGCTCCGTGTCCGTATACCCCGGCAGCACGTTGTTCACCGTGATCCCGAACCCCGCCAGTTCCTGCGACAGCGTCTTGGCCCAGTTCGCCGCACCCGCCCGCACCGCGTTCGACAGCCCAAGGTTCGGGATCGGCTGCTTCACGCTCGTCGACTCGATCGTCACGATCCGCCCGTACCCCGCCGCCTTCATCCCCGGCACAAGCGCCCGCACCAGCTCGTGCGGCGTCAGCAGCAGCGAGTTCACCGCCTCCTGGAACTGCTCCAGCGTCGCGTCCAGCATCGTCCCCGACGGCGGCCCCCCCGTGTTCGCGACCAGGATGTGCCACGGCCGCTTCGCATCCATCGCCCCCCGCACCGCCTCCGCCGCCGCCCGCGGGTTCCCAAGGTCCACCGCCAGCACGTCGTGCACCTGCCCGCCCGTTCGCGCCAGCGCCGCCGCCACCGCCCGCAGCTTCTCCTCGTTCCGCGCCACCAGCGTCACCGACGCCCCCAGCCCGGCCAACGCCTCGGCGCACGCCCGCCCGATTCCCGCGCTCGACCCGCACACCATCGCTCGATACGGCGTAAGGCTCAAATTCATGCCCGAGCGTATCGTGTGCTGATGGCCAGCGACGCGCCCAACGCGGCCCGCCCATCCCGATCCGACGCCCCGGCCCGTGCCGACCACTGCACGCCGCGATCCCCCTCTGGGCCCGTGCAGCACGCCGGCGTCAGCCTCGCGCTGCCCGTGCTCGCCACGCCGGCCGGCGCCGCCAAGCCCAGGCTCGCCAAGTCCCGCATCGCCCGCTGGCGCGCCGGCGTCCTCATCGGCGTCCAGGTGCTCATCCTGCTTCACATCCTCCAGTGGCTCGTCGTGGGCATGACCCTCTCCCCCATCGAGCCCTCCGAAAGCCAGCACACCCTGCGCACCGGCGTCGTCAACGCCGGCGCCGTCTTCTTCCTCGCCGCGATCGTCTCCACCCTCATCTTCGGCCGATTCTTCTGCGGCTGGGGCTGCCACATCGTCGCCCTGCAGGACCTGTGCGGGCACTGGATGACCCGCCTGGGCATCCGCCCCAAGCCCTTTCGCACCCGCCTGCTCGTGCTCATCCCGCTCGGGCTGGCGATCTACATGTTCATCTGGCCGGTCATCACCCGCTGGCTCGTCGGCGCCTGGCCCGACCTCGCCGTCTGGCTCGGCGCCCCGCCCGCCTGGTCCGGCTGGTCACGCGACTACATCGTCCAGGACTTCTGGGCCACCTTCCCCCCCTGGTACATCGCCGTCCCCTTCATCCTCATCTGCACCTTCGGCGCCGTCTACTTCCTCGGCAACAAGGGCTTCTGCACCTACGGCTGCCCCTACGGCGGCTTCTTCGGCCCCGCCGACCTCGTCGCCCCCGGCAAGATCCGCGTCACCGACGCCTGCCACCAGTGCGGCCACTGCACCGCCGCGTGCACCTCCAACGTCCGCGTCCACGAGGAAGTCCGCGACTTCGGCATGGTCGTCGACCCCGGCTGCATGAAGTGCCTCGACTGCGTCAGCGTCTGCCCCAACGACGCCCTCTACTTCGGCCTCGGCACGCCGACCGTCCTCGCCAAGCCCAAGGACGCCGCCGCGCGCGCCCGCCGCAGCGCCCGCACCGGCAACCTCGACCTCTCGCTCACCGAGGAGTTCGTGTGCCTGGGCGTCTTCCTCGCCCTGCTGCTCGGCTACCGCGGCTTCATGAACCAGGTGCCGCTGCTCATGGCCGTGGGCATCGCCGGCATCGGCATGCTCTGCACCTGGAAGCTCTGGCGCCTCGCCCTCGACCCCCACGTCCGCGTGCAGAACATCCAGCTCAAGCACAAGGGCCGCCTCAGGCCGGCCGGCGCCGCCTTCATACTGCTCACCGCCCTGCTGCTCGCCGGCGCCGCCTGGGGACTCGCCGTCCGCTGGGAGCTCCTCCTCGCCGCCCGCTCCGACGACCTCGTCCGCGTCCCGCGCGACGTCGTCCTCAGCGGCACGTTCACGCCCGACGAGCCCACCCGCGCCGCCGCCGCCAAGGCCCTCGACCACTACGAGCGGGCCGGCCCCTTCTGGCACGCCCAGTCCGGCGGCGTCACCCCCATCGGCTGGACCACCCCGCCCGTACGCCACGTCCGCATGGCCTACCTCGCCATGATCCTCGGACGCCGCGAGCAGGCCGAAAGCCACCTGCGCACCGCCCTCGCCACCGGCACCGCCCGCGACGACCTGGTCTTCGCCCTCGTCCGCGTCATGGAGCTCGGCGGCGCCGACGTCGACGCCGCCATCAAGGTCTTCCAGGACGCCCTCGCACGCCAGAGCGACCTGCACGCCGTCCGTCTCGTCATCGCCGGCTGGCACGTCGACAACAAGCGCCCCCAGCAGGCCCGCGGGCTCTACGAATCCGCCCTCGCCGACCGCTCCCTGCGCTGGAGCGCCCGCGTCCGGCGCGACGCCGGCGCCGTCTTCATCAACACCGGCGAGCGCGACCGCGGCCTGGCCCTGCTCGACCAATCCGTCGCCCTCGCCTCGCTCCCCGCCGTGCACGACACCGACACCCTCCGCGCCGCCGCCGAGTCCTTCGCGCAGCTCAACATGCTCCCCAGGGCCGTCGAGACTCTCCGCGCCGCCGTCGTCCTCAACCCGACCTCGGGCGCGCTGCGCCACGACCTGGCGATGGTCCTCTCGGCCCAAGGTGAAGGCGACGCCGCACTCGCGGCCATGATCGCCGCCGCCGAACTCGACCGCGACAACCCCCTCTTCGCCGAGCGGGCCGCCCAGCTGCTCGAGGCCGCGGGCCGCGTCCAGGACGCCGCCAAGTGGCAGACCGAAGCCCGCACCCGCGCCGACCGCGCCTCCCGCATCGGCGGCCCCGGCGGCCTCGCCGACGAGCCACACGGCCCATAACCGTTACCCGCCCCCCGCGCTCCCCACACCCAACCCCGCCAGCGCCGCCCGCGCCTCGTCGAGGATCTTCGCCTCCTGCCGCTCGATCCCGGGCCGCTTCGCCACCAGCGCTTCCATCCGCGCGAGCTCGGCCCGCGCCTCGTCCAGCCGCCCCAGCCGCACCAGCGCCATCACCGCCACCGCGCGGTTCAAGTGGTCGTCCGTCCGTCCCGACCTCGCGGCAAGTTCGTCCGACGTTCGCACCGCCGCCAACGCGTCCTCCCACCTTCCGAGCCGCGCCATCACCAGCGCCCGGGTGTTCTCGATCGCAAAGTCATTCGGGAACAGCTCCGCCGCCGCCGTGATGTTCTCCAGCGCCAGCGCATATTCCGACGCCGTCCGCGTCGGCTCCAGCACGATCCGCCACGCCTCGCTGTTCGCCCAGTTCGCCGACGTGCCCATCCGCTCCAGGTACGTTCGCGCCAACGCCTTGACCGCCTCCGGCTCGTTCGCCGCATCGAGCCGCCGCTGCGCAACAGTCAGCGGCAGCATCGGCGTCTTGGCCCACTCGGCCAGGTCCATCGCCCGGCGCGCCGCCAGCCGCTCCGCCGACGGCCCGGCCCGCGTCTCCAACACTACGCCCGGCCGGTCATTGGTCGTGATCACCAGGTCGGCGCCGTCGGGCGTAAACCGCACGTCCACCCCGCCCCCGGCGGACAACACCGCCATCGTGTCCCCCGTCGCCGTATCCCAGATCCGCAGCGTCTCGTCCGCCGACAGCGCCGCCACCCGCCGCCCGTCGGGATGCTCCGCCACCGCCGTGAGCGGCGCCACCGCGTCCTCGTACCGCCCCAGCGCCTCGCCCGTCGCGCTGTCGTACCGCACCAGCACCAGTTCCCCCTCGCTCGCGGCCCACAGCGACCGGCCGTCCGGCGAGAACGCCAGCGCCCGCCCGCTCGTCGACGAACTTGGCCTCGACCACCGCAGCCCCGGCGCCCGCCCCGGCGCCACGTCGTACACGTCCAGCGCCGCATCCTGCGTGCTCCCCCGGTCCGCCAGCGCCGCCAGGCGAGCCCCGTCAGCGCTCAGCGCCAGCGTCACCACCGGCGGCCGACCCGTCCGCTCCAGCGCCGTCACCGACCACCCCTCCGGCCCCGCTTCCAGCATCACCAGTTCACCCGCCGCCGATGCGGCGTACACCCGCTCGCCCCCGCGCTCGACCGCGATCGCCACCGGCGCAAACGGCGTCCGCCCGCTCTGCACAACCCTGCCGCTCGCCGCGTCCAGCACCGCCACCGTCCCGCGCTCGACTCCCACCACGATCAGCCCCGAGTCCGGGCTCCACGCGATCGTCGTCACCCCGCGGCGTGAGAACACGTTCCGCCACACGATCTCGCCCGTGTCGGCACTCCACAGGCTCACCTCGCCCCACCCGCCCCGCGCCGTCCGCGTTCCATCCGGCGCCACCGCGCACACCCGCCCCGGGAACTCCCGGGCCCGCGACACCCTCGACGCGTCGCTTGCCTGCGCGTCCCACACGAAAACCCGCCCGTCCCCCGACGTGCTCACAACGTACCGACCCGTGGGGTCGAACTTCGCCCACGTGTTCACCGTCCCGTGCCGGTACAGCGGCACCATCGCGTCGGGCATCCCCTCGTGCATCAGCCGCAGCCGCTGGCTCACCAGCGCGATCGCCCTGTCCGTGTCGCGCGACACCCCGAACAGCGCCTCGTTCCCCGTCGTCGGATACCGCAGCGGCGTCTTGTGCGTAAACGCTTCGTCGTACACCACCGGGACCCCCACCCCCGGGGCCGACGACGTGAACCCCCACAGCCGCCACTCCCCGTCGCGCCGCACCCAGCCCGTCTCGATGTCCTCGATGAGCCCCAGCGTCCGCCCGTCCGCCAGCGACAGGATCGCCACGTCCGCGTAGTTGTGCGCAACCGCCCTCGTCCCGGTCGGGTCCACGGTCAGCGCGTTGCGCAGCGGCGTACCCGCCGAGATCACCCGCACGCTCCCCGTCGCCAGGTCGATCTCCACCAGCCCCGCGCCGCGCGACATCCCCACCGCCTTGCCCGCGCCGGGCACGATCCCCGGCACGCTCCCCAGCGGAACCGTCCACAGCGCCGCGCCGCCGGACAGTCCATACCCCTGCGCCGCCTGCGTTGACGTGCACGTCAGCGCCACCCCCGCCGCCTCGTCGACCCCCACCAGCGTCCCCGGGTCCCCGCTCAGCGTCACCTGCGACAGCTTCCGCCCGTCCGCCAGCGACCACGAACGCAGCACCCCGCGCGAGTCGAGCGTGTACGCCCGCTCGCCCCCCGGCTCAAACGCGATCGACGCCGGCCCGTCGTGCGGCTCGAGCGTGAACAGGCTCCGATCCGCAAGGTACCGCAGGTGCCGCCACTCCCATCCGCGCATCGCTTCGGGCACGCTCTCGAGATTCTGCAGCGCCAGCGGCTGGTTCTCGTCCTTGAGCGCCGCCCCCGCCGCCGCCAGCGACGCCAGCGCCGCTCGCCGCTCCGACAGGCTCAGCGAGGTCTCCGCGATCCGCCGCTGCCGCGCCTCGCTCAGCGCCAGCCGCGACGACACCGTCGTCGCCGCCACCAGCATCACCGTGATCACCCCCACGCTCACCGCCGCCGCACGGTGCCGCCGGATGAACTTCGCCGCCCGATACCGCACCCCAGGCGGGCCCGCCAGCACCGGCTCGTGCGCCAGATGCCGCCGGATGTCCGCTCCGAACTCCGCGATCGACGCGTACCGCCGCGCCGGGTCCTTCTCCATCGCCCGCAGGATGATCCAGTCCAGGTCCCCCTTGAGCCGGTCACGCAGCGCCCGGCGCGTCCGCCCCGCCGGCGCCGGCGTCGGCGTTCCACCCTCAACGACCTCCATCACCCGCGAACTCGGGCGCGTCGGCGAATCCTCCATGATCCGCCGGCGCAGCTCCTCCGGCCCCGCCGTCCGCGCCCGCCGGAACGGCGCCGCCCCCACCAGCAGCTCGTACAGCACCACCCCCAGCGAGTACACGTCGCTCCGCGTGTCCGGCCGCGCCGAGCCCGGCAGCGCCGCCTGCTCCGGGCTCATGTACTCCGGCGTCCCCAGCATCACCCCCGCGCCCGTGCGCGTCATCGCCGCCGTGCCCCCCGCACCCCCCGCCCCGACCCCCAGCCCCGACTCGATCGCCTTGGCGATCCCAAAGTCGATGATCACCGGCGCCGCCCCGCCCTCGCTGTCACGCATCAGCAGGTTGCTCGGCTTGAGGTCCCGGTGGATCACCCCCTTCTGGTGCGCGTGCTGCACCCCCGCGCACACCTCCAGGAACAGCCCCAGCCGCTCGTCCACCCCCAGCCCGCGCTCGTCGCAGTACTGCGTGATCGGCTTGCCCGGCACGTACTCCATCACGAAGAACGGCCGGCCCCGCGGCGTCGCCCCCGCGTCGAACACCTTCGCGATCGACGGGTGGTCCAGCGACGCCAGCGTCTGCCGCTCCAGCTCGAACCTCGCCACCAGCTCACGCGTGTCCATCCCCGGCTTGACGATCTTCAGCGCCACCGGCCGGCGCACCGGCGTCCTTTGCTCCGCCAGCCACACCTCGCCGAACCCGCCCGCCCCCAGCGGCCGCTCGAGCCGATACCGCCCGATCACGTCCCCCGGCTTGTGCAGCCCCTGCGCGTCCGGGCCGGCCAGGAACGAGTCCGCCGCCGTTGCGTCGTGATCCAGCAGCTCCATCACCCGGGCCCGCAGCCGCTCATCGGGGCACTCGGCCTCGAGAAACTCCCCCCAGCGCGAAGGCGGCAACTCGCACGCCCGCTCGAACAGCGCCTCCAGCATCGCCCGGTCCGGGTCAGGCATCGGCGTCGCCCTCCCGGGCCGGCCCGCCCTCCCCGCTGAGCTCCCGGTGCAGCCACGCCCGCGCAAAGCGCCACTGCCGCTCGAACGTCCGCACCGGCACGCCCATCACCTCCGCCGCCTCCGCCACCGTCAGCCCCGCGAAGAACCGCAGCATCACCATCTGGTGCTTGCGCGGATCCTCCGCCTCCAGCCGCGCCAGCACGTCGCTCAGCGCCAGCAGCGACTCGGGATCGCTCTCGGTCGCCACGCTCAGCCCGTCGAGGTTCACCCGCCGCCGGTCCCCCCCCCGCTTCGCCGCCGCCTTCGACCGCGCCGCCTCCACCAGGATGTCGTGCATCGCCCGCGACGCCGCGAAGAAGAAGTGGAACCGGTTCTCCCACCCGCCCTGCTCGGGCTCCTTGCCCAAGAGCCGCACGAACGCCTCGTTCACCAGCGCCGTCGGCTGCAGCGTCTGCCCCGGCGCCATCGCCCGCATCCGCGATTCCGCCAGCCGGCGCAACTCCGAGTACAGCATCGGCGCAAGCCGCGCCGCGGCCAGCCGGTCACCCGCGACGGCCACTCGCAGCAGTTCGGTCACCTGGCCCGGATCGACGCTCATCTCGTGGGTCGGCCCGCCCCCACACGGAGGCAGCCTGAAGAAAAAGTGCTTCGCTGTGGCGGACGGCGCTCGCGCTTCTCGGCTTTGAAACGTCGGGCCCGACGGCCCGCCCCGCAGTGTATGGCCCGGGTTCCGCCCCTCCGACGCGCCGCGCGCCGGGGTCGATGCCCCCTCGCCCCAACAGGAGATCCCCCGTGAACGTCTTCCCCGCCTCGTCGTCCCGCTCGATCGGTCGAAACAGCCGCGTCCGACAGCGCGCCCGCGCCCTGCTCGCCGCCCTCGGCCTCGCCGCCGCCATCGCCCCCCAGGGCCTCGCCCAGCCCACGCCCCCGGAGCGCCCCGGCGCCACCAACCCCCTCGAGCAGTTCTACGGACCCGCCCCCTACCACCCCGTCCTGCGCGATGACGAGGTCATCGCTTTCGGCGCCGAGGCCTCCGGCCAGCAGCGCTACTTCGGCCTCTACAAGGCCAACGGCTCCGACAACATGATGATCGAACGCGGCGGCGTCTCCAGCGGCGAGGTCGTCGCCGCCGCCACCGGCCGCCTCATCGCCAGCCCCGTCGACCAGGTCGTCGTCGTCCGCAAGATCAACGAGACCGGCGGCCGCCGCCTCGAAGTCCTCGACATGTACGGCTCCGACCCCGGTCGCGTCATCGCCGCCGTCAACTTCTCCATCGCCTCCGGCGACGCCAACGACGCCAACTCCGAGGTCGCCGTCGCCGTCACCGACCTCGACGGCGCGCTCACCAACGGCAAGCGCCACGACGAGATCGTCGTCGCCCGCAAGGTTGTTCAGCCCGGTGTGGGCCTGGTTGTCCGCCTCACGGTCTGGAACCTCGCCAACATGACCCAGCTCGACTACGACACCCCCGCCACGCCCCAGGTCATCGCCAGCAACGTCGTCGACATCACCCTCCCCACCGGCGACGGCACCGTCCAGCGACTCGGCCGCCTCAACCCCAGCGAGGCAACCGCCATCAAGCTGCGGCCGATCGAGGTCCCCCTCGCCGGCGTCATGACCCCCGGCGTCGTGCTCGCGCACGTCAGCACCAACGCCTCCAGCCCGCGCCTGCTCCTGGGCGTCTTCACCCTGAGCGGCATCGCCATCGGCCACCCCGAGAACACCAACCAGATCGTCGACAACGAGCCGCAGTTCCAGATGATCTCCACCTCCGCCGCGCGCCGCACCGCCGGCTGGGACATCGTCACCGGCAAGTTCACCTCCCGCACCGACGAGGACGGCTTCGACGTCGGCACCAACGTCGCCGTCGCCATCCAGGGCGGCTCCGCAGACGGCCGCGCCCTCTTCCGCACGTACTACTGGCTCTACAACAAGCTCGCACGCGCCGCCTGCAGCCCCGACGGCGGCTGCGGCCAGGACGACGTCTACTTCGGCTTCGCCGGCGGACCCACCCTCCTCCCAGGCGCCGACCTCACCCTCTCCGCCTTCCCCCGCACCTTCATCCCCGGCCAGCAGTCCCTCGACGGCTTCGCCCTGTACGCCGAGACCAACCGCGGCCCCATCGTCCAGTGCTACGTCGGCGACACCGTCCCCTCCCCCCTCCAGGGAAACCGGCTCACCTGGCCCGCCACCCTCGCCGGCCGCCCCACCCTCTCGGGCCCCAGCATCACCACCGGCGCCGCCATCGCCGGCAAGATCATCCGCTCCCGCGCCGCCATCGACCTCACCAGCCAGAACTACCCCGTCGTCGTCGTCGCACCCGACTCCAACGGCGACGGCGTGCTCGACACTGTCGACTTCATGACCGTCGTCCCCATGCGCCCGCTCGCGGGCGGCAGCTATTACGCCGCGGAAGAGCGCTTCTTCTACCGCAACCTCGTCAGCCCCGACCCGCTCAACGTCGCAACCGTCGCCACCCCCCGCTCCATGGACGTCATGGTCCTGGGCGACATCGACGCCGACTCCGCGTACTACAGCTACACCTCCAAGACCACCGGCCTCACCTTCTACATCGGCCCCGGCGAACAGGTCAGCTTCGACGACGTCGTCCTCCCCGAGCTCCAGATCCAGGAGCCCCCCAAGCACGTTGACTACCTCCGCACCGGCGAGTTCGGCTTCAGCCCCCAGGTCGTCAACGTCTCGAAGTCCGCCGGCTTCAACGCCGGCTACAGCAGCACCCAAGCCACCGGCTTCACCCACACCAGCACCCTCAAGACCTCCAGCTCCATCAACGAGAAGACCGGCTGGAGCATCAGCGGCAGCGTCGGCCTCGAAGCCTCCGCCGCCAGCGGCTCGATCTCCGGCGGCTACTCCGACACCACCACCGAGTTCACCAACGAGGTCGAGAACGCCGTCGGCATGCAGACCAACACGGTCACCTTCGAGAACGCCTTCCGCGCGTCCTCCGACGACATCGTGCAGTTCGCCGACACCCGCTTCGACCTCTGGCGCTTCCCCGTCTTCGGCCTTACCGCCCCCATCGGCACCCCCGAGAGCGTCATCCCCGACAACCCCTTCCTCCAGCTCCTGCTCCCCGCCACCAACGTCGGCGTCTCCACCCAGGCCGACGGCACCAGCACCCGCCTCTACCAGCCCGGCCACATCAACGGCAACATCCTCTCCTACCCCGCCTACACCGAGGCCACCAGCGACCTCCCCTACGACGACGCCATCGACGCCTCCAGCCCCTTCATCATCTACGAAGGCCCCAACGAAAACCCCTTCGCCCGTCCCGTCTGGGCCGAGAACGAGTACGGCGTCCGCGTCGTGCTCCCCTCCCCCGGCATCACCCTCACGTACAACCACCTCGCCCAGGGCACCCTCGAAGTCGGCTACGACCGCTCCGTCACCGACACCGAAGGCTGGAACGTCCAGGGAACCGCCAGCGTCAAGGTCCCGCTCGCCGAGGGCGTCAGCCTGCCCGCCAGCATCAGCGGCGGCTACGAGCAGTCGACCACCGAGGCGAGCACCTGGAACAACATGAAGTCGCGCACCAACCTCTCGCAGACCACCCAGAGCGTGAGCATCCTCACCCCCGACGCCCTGGGCGCCATCGATGTCGAGCGCAACTACTTCTACTACCCCGCGTTCTACTTCGATAAGTCCGGCGCCGTCCAGCTCAACTTCCACGTCCGCCTCGACGCCGGCGCCGACTTCTGGCTCACCCACTACAGCACCCCCGACCCCGCGCTCAACCTGCCCCAGCGGATGAGCTGCACCCCGTCCTCCAGCACCCTCGACGCCTGCTCGCTCAACACCAGCTCCGGCCGCGGCGAGATGAAGGGCCTCATGCTCGAAGACGACTTCGGCGTCGCCCGTGTCCTCTCCCCCGAGCCCGGCGCCCCGCCCTCGGCCCTCTCCGGCGAGGTCCTCAAGCTGCGCGCCCGCGTCTTCAACCTCAGCGCCGGCATCGTCCCGCCTCCGCCCGGCTCACCCGACCCCGTCGCCCGCAACGTCGCCGTCCGCTTCGAGGCCGTCGAAGTCAACCCCACCGGCCTCGAAATCGGCCCGCGCGTCCTGCTCGGCACCCAGGTCATCCCCCAGATCCTCCCCCGCCAGAGCGCCTGGACCGGCGACCTGCTCTGGGACACGCTCGACTTCGGGCCCTGCGGCGGCTCCGGTCCCGACCGGCGCTACCGCATCCTCGTCACCCTCGACCCCAACAACACCATCCCCAACGAGACCCACGAGCTCTTCGACCGGGACAACGCCCCGCTCCGCTCCCAGGTGACCGGCCTGCCCGTCGACTTCGCCTTCGACGCCGCCTCCGGCGCCACCCGCTTCCTCGAACGCGGCCAGAACAACGTCGGCTGGGGCGACGTCACCATCGGCGCCTGGCTCAGCGGCGCTGGCTGCGACCCCACCCCCGCGTTCGCCAACGTCCGCCTCACCCCAGCCTCCCTCGCGGTCGCCTCCATCAACAACGGCGTCGTCCGACCCTACCAGAACGACTCCGCCGTCGTCATCCGCAACGACGCCCTCCGCCTGCGCGTCAACATCAACGTCGACGCCCCCGGAACCGCCTTCGGCCAGCGCACCGTCGTCGTCTACCGCGGCGTCCCGCTCGCCGACGGCTCCAACATCGTCGGCCAGGCCGCCATCGCCGATCCCGCAGGCTTCGGCCCGCGCACCGTCGAGTTCGACTGGACCGGCCCGCTCCCGCCCATCGGCGAATACACCCTCTACGCCCGCGTCTCCGACATCGACGGCATCCCCGGCGACAACCAGGACGTCCTCACCATGACCGTCGTCCCCGGCGCCCAGGAGATCCTCTACGTCGATTCCAACGCCAGCAGCGGCAACCAGACCGGCCTCACCTGGGGCAACGCTTTCCTCTCCCTCGATGACGCCCTCGGCGTCGTCGCCAAGGTCGACGCCAACATCACCATCCGCGTCGCCGGCGGCGCTTCCCCCGCATCGCCCCGCACCTACAAGCCCGAGAAGCGCAACAACCCCGCCGACCCGCGCTCCGCGTCGTTCCACCTCCCCGGCCGCGTCACCGTCGAAGGCGGCTACCGCGGCACCTTCGCCCCTCCGGGACAGGAAAACGTCCGCAACCCCGCGCTCTACCCCACCGTCCTCAGCGGCGACCTCGCCGGTGACGACGCCATGTTCACCAACCGCGCCGACAACGTCTACCGCGTCTGCCGCGTCGACGCCGGCGCCGGCATCGTCCTCGACGGCCTCACCATCCGCGGCGGCAACTCCGACGCCGCCGGCGGCGCGGCCCTGCTCTCAACCAACGGCCAGGTCACCCTCCGCAACGTCATCGTCGCCGAGAACGTCGGCGCAGCCGCTCCCCTCGCCTTCATCGGCGGCACCGCCACCATCGACGACGCCGTCCTGGGCTCCGTCCCCGGCACCTACCTCAACAACCTCATGACCGGCGACGGCGCCGCGGCTCTCTTCGCCAACGGTGCGACCGGCCTCGTCACCGACTCCATCATCCGCGACAACTTCACCAACGCCGGACGCGGCTCGATCACCGCTTCCGGCCTCGGCTCCAGCGTCCGCGTCGACCGCTCCCGCTTCATCGGCAACTCCACCACGCTCGGCGGCTCCGGCGTCGCCATCGTCGGCCAGGCCTCCGGCGTCGTCACCAACTCCCTCTTCGCCGACAACTACAGCCAGGGCCCGGGTGCCGCGGCCACCGCCTTCGACGGCTCGCTCACCCTCGCCGCTTGCACCATCACCGAGAACACGACCGTCGCTACCGGCGGCGGCGTGCACGCCGCGTCCCCGGCCGGCTCGCTCCTCGCTTCCGGCTGCATCCTCTGGGCCAACGCCGCGACCACGACCCTGACCAGCCAGGTCAGCGGCCCCGTCGTGATCGTCGACTCGATCGTCCAGGGCGGCTTCGCCGGCCCGGGCAACCTTGACGCCGATCCGCTCTTCGTCAACGCCGCCGCCGGCGACTACGCCCTCAGCCCCGGCTCGCCCGCGATCGACAGCGGCGACGCCACCAACCTCCCCGCCGGCGCCGCGAGCCTCGACCTGCTCAGCCGCCCGCGCATCCTCGACGACACCGGCACCCCCAACCCCGCTTCCTGCGGCTTCGGCCCCGCCCCCATCGCCGGACGCGGCCTGGTGTTCGACGGCGCCAACGACTCGGTCAGCCTCGGCAACCCCGCGGCCCTCTCCCTGGGCACCAGCTTCACCCTCGAGGCCTGGATCCGTCCCACCGATGCCACCGCCGCGCAGTTCGTCGTGTGCAAGGGCATCGACGCCGACTCGTCCCAGATCTCGCTCTACATCATCAACGGCAAGTACGGCTTCGCGGTCATCGATCCCCCCTTCATCAACGGGGTCGCCGAGTCAGCGGCCATCGTCGCCGGTGACCTCAACACCTGGGTCCACCTCGCGGCCGTCCGCAGCGGCTCGAACATGATCCTCTACCGCAACGGCCAGGTGATCGCGTCCCGCACGATCGCCAGCGGCGCCGCGAGCGTCACCTCCGGCTGGGCGATCGGCGCCTCGGGCACCGGCATCTCCCGGTTCCGCGGCCTGATCGACGAAGTCCGGGTGTGGACCTCCGCCCGCACCCAGGCCGACATCCAAGCCGCCGATGACCAGGTCCTCCCCGGCGGCACCCCCGGCCTGGTCGCCTACTACCGCTTCGAGGAGCTCGGCGGCTCGGGCGCCCTGGACTCCGCCACCGCCAGCGGCTCCCAGGACGGCACGCTCCAGGGCGGCGTCACCCGCGTGAACCTCGCCAACTCCACCTGCGCACCGCTCGACATGGGCGCGGTCGAGTTCGACGGCACGACCACCGGGTGCGCCAGCGACTGGAACACCGACGGGGTCGTCAACTCCACCGACGTCAGCGACTTCATCAACGACTGGTTCGCCGACCAGGCCAACGGCACCCTCTTCACCGACTTCGACGGCAACGGCGTGGTGAACTCGACGGATGTGTCGACGTTCATCAACACCTGGTTCAGCGACCAGGCGGGAGGTGGCTGCTGAGGTCCACTCGCCGCCCTCTACACGGGCGAAGCGTGCGGTGACGTAAGCACGCCCCCACACCTCCACTCCCCGGGCTAGAGGACGCGAGAAAGACCAGACACGCACCCGCGCCGGCAACGGCGCGGGTGCTGTCGTTTTGGACGTGCCGTGAGGATGGCAGCGGCGGTCAACCAACCGGCCGCGAGACCAGCAATGGGCAGAGCCGGACTTGAACCGGCGACCCTGGCATTTTCAGTGCCATGCTCTACCAACTGAGCTATCTGCCCGACGAACGGTCCCGCTTTGGGCGGGGAGGGAAGGCTACCACGCGGGTGGCGGGGGTCAAGGCGGGGGCGGGTTTGTCGTGCCCGGCGGGCCCGGGTTCGCGGGGCGCCTTGGGGGCGCGAACGGGTCGTCTACCTGGGCGGCGTCGGCGAGCAGGTCGCTGTAACTGCCGCTGACCGGCTCGCCCAGGGCGGGCCGGAAGGCGTCACGCAGCGTCGCGACCAGGGCCCGGGCCTCGTCGGCGGAACGGACGTTCGGACGGACCAGGGCCTCGAACTCGAGGAACCGGCCCAGGCCCTCCACATCGTCGAGGTGCACGGCGACGTCGCGGACACTCCAGACCTCGCGGCGTTTGCGGACCGTGACCCACACGTCGGGGTCGCTCGCTCCGAAGCGTGTCCGGAACGCGCGCTCGTCCATGAGGACAAAGTCGCTGTCGCGCACGCCGGGGTCGTTGGAGCGCACGTACTGGATGTACTCGACGCGCGACGAGGGTTCGGCTCCCGGGCTCGCGGGGCCGGCGTCGGGAACATCCGCGCCCCACAGGCCGGCGCCCGGGCCCAGGGCGCTGGCCCCGGCCACCCGGATTTCGCGGCGCTTGAGCCGGCCGGAGGCGACTCGGTAATAGGTGTCGACCTGGTCGAGGGTCTCGATCGGCAGGCCCGCGAGCGAGCGCGCGATGTGCCGCGCGAGGGTCATGTCGCGCAGCTCGGCCTTGAATTCCGCGTTGGTGGGCATGGGCGTCGGGGTTCGGTCCGGGGCGCGTCAGGGACGCACGCCCGCCGCCTTGAGCGCGGCGAGCAGTTCGGGTTCCTCCATGATCGGCACGTTCAGTTCGCGCGCCTTGTCGAGTTTCGACCCGGCGCTGGCCCCGACGACCACCAGGCCGGTCTTGGCCGACACCGAGCCGGAGACCTTGGCGCCAAGGTCCTCGAGAACGGTCTTCAGGGCCTCGCGCTCATAGGACTCGAGCGTGCCGGTTATCACGACCGTCTTGCCCTTGAAGGGGGAGTCGACGGCCGGGCCGGCCGCCCCGGGCTCGCGATAGTCGTGGCTCGTGAGGTCGACCCCGGCCCTGGCGAGTTCGGCGAAGGTCCGCGCGGCGGTGGGCGAGTGCAGGTACGCGTGCACGACGGGCGCGGTGAGGACGCCCAGGCCGGTCTCCTCGCCGCCGGGGGCGGGGGCGTCGCGGTCGATGCCCAGACGCTCGGCGTCGGCCTTGGAGAGCTTGGCGCCGGGCATGAGGTCGCGCACGCTCGCGGCGAGCAGGGCGTCGAGATCGCGATACCGGCGCGCGAGGGCCTTGGCGGTGGAGTCGCCGACGTAGCGGATGCCCATGCCGGCGAGAACCTTGCCCAGGCCGCGGCCCTTGGCGGCCTCGATGCCGGCGAGCAGGTTGTCGACCTTCTTCTCGCCCATGCGGTCGAGTTCGAGCAGGGCGGCGCGGTGCTCGTGCAGGTGGAAGATGTCGGCGAAGGTGTTGAGCGGGATGCGCGGGCGGTTGTGCTCGTCGACGGCGGCGCGGACCTGGTCGACGGTCTTCTCGCCCAGGCCGTCGATGTCCATCTGCTTGCGCCCGGCGAACCAGATGAGCCGCTCGCGGACCTGGGCGGGGCACTCGGGGTTGATGCAGCGCCGGGCGGTCTCGAGGGCGGGGTCGTCGGCGGCCTCGGCGGGCTCGAGTTCGACCGGGCCTTCGCACACGGGGCAGCGGGCCGGCGCGAGCACGGGCTCGGTGCCGCGCGGCCGGCCGACGTCGACGCCGGCGACGTAGGGGATGACCTCGCCGGCCTTTTCGACGTAGATGGTGTCGCCGTTGCGGATGTCGGTGCGGGGCGCGGACTCGTCGGCGGGGTTGGTGGAGGCGTCGCGGACGCGCCCGTAGTTGTGGAGCGTGGCGTGACGGACGGTGGTGCCGGCGAGGAGCACGGGCTCCATGACGGCGCGTGGGGTGATCTTGCCGGTCTTGCCGACCTGGTGCTCGACGCGGATGAGCACGGTGGTCTTGCGCTCGGCGGGGTACTTGTACGCGACGACCCAGCGCGGGCTCTTGGAGGTTGTGCCGAGCTGGGCCTGCAGGTCGAAGCGGTCGACGCGGACGACGACGCCGTCGACGGCGTAGGGCTTGGCGTGGCGCGCGACGCCGAAGGCCTCGATCGCGCCGAGCACGATGTCGAGATCGGGCGTGACGGCGAGCGGCGGGTTGACGGGCACGCCCAGGGCGGCGATGCGGGTGAGGAACTCGCTGTGGGAGGCGGCGAAACTCGGGTCGGAGATTTCGCCGCGTCCGTGGGCGGCGAAGGCGAGGCGCCGTGACGCCGCGGCCGAGGGGTCGAGCTGCTTGAGCGTGCCGGCGGCGGCGTTGCGCGGGTTGGCGAGGATGTCTTCACCGGCTTCTTCGCGCAGGCGGTTGATGCGCTGGAACTCGGCGAGGGGGAAGTAGACCTCGCCGCGGACTTCGAGGACGTCGGGGATGGGGCGGCCGTCGGATTCGAGGAGGAGGGGGACGGAGCGGATGGTGCGGACGTTGTGGGTGACGTCGTCGCCCTTGACGCCGTCGCCGCGGGTGACGGCATGGAGAAGTTTCCCGCGTTCGTAGCGGAGACTCATGGCGACGCCGTCGATCTTGGCGTCGGCGACGAGGGCGGGGCCCTGGCCGGGCGTTTGGGCGAAGAGGCCGGCGCCCTCGCCCAGGCCGCGGAGCACGCGGGCGTGCCAGTCGCGCAGGGCCTGGGGGTCGTAGGAGTTGTCGATGCTGAGCATCGGCACGGCGTGGGGGACGGTGCGGAAGCCGTCGATGGGCTGGCCGCCGACGCGCCGTGTGGGCGAGGTGTCGTCGGCGAGGTCGGGGTGGAGGCGCTCGAGCTCGGCGAGCTCGGCGAGAAGGCGGTCGTACTCGACGTCGGCAAGGACGGGCTCGGCGTCGGCGTAGTAGGCGCGGTTGGCGCGCTCGAGGATGGTGCGCAGGGCGCGGACGCGATCGTGGGGCGACCCCTTGGCCATGGGCGGATGCTACGGAGGGGGCGGCCGGCGGTGGCCGCGGCGGGCGGCGCGGGGGCGGGCTCGGGTTTGGCAACGGTCTTGGCGGCGCAGAGGCGGAGGATGGCGGTGGCGGCGAGGCGGCGTTCGCGCGGACGGGCCGCGGGGTCGGTCATGAGGGTGACGAGCAGGTCGAACGCGGCGCGCACGGCGGCGGCGAGGTCGGGGGCGGGGATGTGGGGTGCGGGGGTCATGCGAGCGATTTTCTCGCGCGGGCGGGAAAGTGCAAGCGTGATGTTTGCAGTGACGCTTTTTTGCGCGCAAAGGCGTCACTTGTGATGCGCAGGTTCCCTTGTTGGGGGTGGGGTCCGGCGAGCGGCGTCGGAGGAATCGGGACGTACCGGGGATCGCGCTCGAAGACTCGCTTGATCCCCGGCTATGTCATTCCAGCCCTTCGGGCTGAAGACCGGCACGCGGAACTCGCCGGCGTTCGGCGTGGAAGCCTGCGCGTGGCGGCGTTGGCGTGGCCCGTCGCTTGCGCTTGGCGCTGCCATCGACCACCCGTCTCCCGCGCTACAACTGTGTCTCATGTCCGCCCGGATCATCGATGGCAAGGCCCTGGCGTCCAGCACCCGTGCGCAGATCGCGGCCCGTGTCAGCGCACTCAAGGCTCGTGGGAAGACGGTCCGGCTGGACGCGGTGTTGTGCGGGGATGCGGACAACGCGTCGCGCCTGTACGCCGTGAACCAGGGCAAGACGTGCGCCGAGGTGGGGATCGAGTACAAGCTGCACGAACTGGCGGCGGGGTCGAAGTACGACGACATCGCGGGGCGGATCCTGGTGCTCAACACGTTCGACGACGTGCACGCGATCATGCTGCACCTGCCGCTGCCCGAGGGGGTGGACCCGTACACCATCCAGCGACTGATCGCGCCCGAGAAGGACGTCGAGGGCGTGAACCCGGCGAACATCGGCAACATCGTGTACGGGCGGTCGAGCCTGGCGCCGTGCACGGCCCTGGCGACGGTGAAGATGATCGAGTCGAGCCTGGCGGGCGGGGCGGAGCAGAGCCTGCGGGGCAAGCTCGCGGTGTGCATCGGGGCGGGGGACGTGGTGGGCAAGCCGATCGCCGTCATGCTCATGCGAAAGGAAGCGACGGTCGTTTCGTGCAACAAGTGGACGCCGGGGATCGTTGAACTGGCGCGGCAGGCGGACATCCTGATCGCCGCGGCCGGGGTGCCCGAGCTGGTCCGGGCCGAGTGGGTCAAGCCGGGGGCGGTGGTGATCGACGTGGGGGTGAACCGGGTGGTGGGGGCGGACGGAAAGATGAAGACCGTGGGCGATGTGGCGTTTGAGGAATGCTCGCGATTGGCGTCGTGGATCAGCCCGGTTCCGGGTGGGGTGGGGCCGATGACGGTGGCGATGCTGCTCCTCAATGTGGTGGAAGCGGCCGAGCGCTGAGGGCGGGGAGATGAATCGCTTTGGCGTTGACCGACGCGCCGCCGCGCCCTTCAATTCCCCGAACCACTTTCGCGGGACGCTCCTGGGGGAGAACCCGCGCCGGAACCCGACATGTACACGCTTGCGATCATTCAGGGCATCAGCGGCTGGGAATGGATCATCATCGGGCTCATCGCCCTGCTGCTGTTCGGACGGCGGCTTCCGGAGGTGGGGCGGAGCCTGGGCAAGGGCATCGTCGAGTTCAAGCGCGGTCTGAAGGAAATCGAGGACGACATCGATACGCAGGCGAACCGGCCCGCGCCGGCCGCGACAGCCGGTGTGGGGGGCAGCACGCTGCCTCCGGCGAGCCCGACGGCGCCGCCCGTGGCGGCGGATCAGCGCGTGAGCCGCAGCGACACGCCGTAAGGCGTCGAGTTCACGGCCGGGCAGTCGAAGCGGTCGCGAGCCGGGGATCCGGGGCGTGGCCGGGCGGTAGCATGTCGTCATGCACGCCGTTGCTTATGCCGTTGCGATGATGTTGGCCGGTGCGACCGTTCAGCCGGAGCGCGGTGGGCCGCCGCCGGCGGGGCCCGGTGAATCGGGAGCAGCGGCGGGCGCGGATGCGCCGGCTCCGCCGGTTGACTTCGTCGACGTGGTGGTGACCCGGGACGACACGGTGATCGACCGGTCGAGCCGCGTGATCATCGCGTCGGGAACGGTGATCTCGGACGCCAACGGCGACGGGGTGCTGCACATCACGGCGCCGAACGTGACGGTGGAGTTCGTGCCGGGCTCGGTGCTGCGCGGGAGCCCGGCGGGGGCGGCGCCCGACACGTACACGGGCGTGGGGATCCGGATCGAGGGCGTGGAGGGCGTGACGCTGCGGAACGCGCGGGTGAGCGGGTTCAAGGTGGGGATCCGGGCGGTGAAGTCCGACGAGCTGACGATCGAGACGGCGGACTGCTCGGACAACTTCCGCCAGCGGCTGGCGTCGACGCCGGAGGCGGAGGACCAGGGGGACTGGCTGTGGCCGCACGCCAATGACCAGGACGAGTGGACGACGCGCTGGGGCGCGGGGATCCACGTGAAGGACGCGTACGGGGTGACGGTGCGGGCGTGCCGCGTGCGGGACGGGCAGACCGCGCTGGTGCTGGACCGGGTGAGCCGGTCGCGGGTGTTCGACAACGACTTCTCGTTCAATTCCGGGTGGGGCGTGGCGATGTGGCGGTGCACGCGGAACACGGTGACGCGCAACGCGCTGGACTTCTGCATCCGGGGGTATTCGCACGGGGTCTACAACCGCGGGCAGGACTCGGCGGGGATCCTCATGTTCGAGCAGTGCTCGGACAACCTGATCGCGGAGAACTCGGCGACCCACGGCGGGGACGGGCTGTTCGGCTTCGGCGGCAAGGAAGCGCTGGGCGAGGGGGCCGTGCCGGCGGGGTTTGAGCACGGGCGGGCCGGGTGCAACGACAACACGATTGTCGGCAACGACCTCTCGTACGCCGCGGCCCACGGGCTGGAGATGACGTTCAGCTTCGGGAACCTGATCGTGAACAACCGGCTGGTGGGGAACGCGATCTGCGGGGTGTGGGGCGGGTATTCGCAGGAGTCGACGGTCGCGCACAACACGATCGAGGAGAACGGGCTGCCGGGGATGAGCGAGGGCGGCGGGATCAACATCGAGCACGGGTACGCGAACGTGATCGCGTACAACCGCTTTGCGCGAAACACGGTGGGGATCGCGCTGTGGTCGGACGCGGACGAGGGGATCCGCAGGCTGGCGTGGGCGAAGGCGAACTACAAGGGATCGCGGTCGACGGAGATCGTCGACAACCGCTTTAGCGGCGACGGCGTGGCGCTGCGGGTGCGGGCGACGCAGGGGACGACGTGGTGGCGGAACGCGGTGGAGAACGTCAAGACCCCGATCGACCGCGACGCGGCGTCGGACGTGGATGAGAAGGCGGGAACGCCCAGGTCGATCCCGGCCGCGGAGGCGAACGGCGTGGTGGGCGACTCGCGTCCGGTGGGGGCCCGCCCGGCGCTGGCGGGGCGCGAGAACATCATCATGGGGACGTGGGGACCGTGGGATCACGAGCGGCCGATGGTGCGGATCGGGGCCCGCGGCGGCGACTTCGTGGAGTTCGAGGTGTACGGGGCGCAGGGGCCGGTGAGCGTGGGGGCGGGGAGTCCGAACGTGCAGGTCGTCAAGCCCACGGGCGAGCGCGGGCGGGAGTCGGCGTGGAAGGTGCGGTACACGAACGCCGGGCCTGGAGTGATGGCGGTGGTGGACCGGATCACGGTGCCGGGGATGCAGGAGCCGGTGGAGGTGCGGGCGACGCTCGTGTCGGCCCAATGGGCGGCGGCGTTCTTTTCGTCCCCCGGCGACCCGCGCGAGGACATCGCGGCGTTCCGGGCCGCGGCGGCCGGGCCGGGGGCGGTGAAGGCGTCGGTCCCGCGGCTGGACTTCGCGTACGGGCACGCGGGGCCGGGGAAAGTGCTGAAGGTGGACCGGGCGGAGGGGATTGGGGCGGACCGGTTCGGGATGATCGCGACGGCGAAGATCCGGATGCCGGCCGGGCGGTGGCGGGTGCGGACGCTGTCGGACGACGGGGTGCGGGTGCTGGCCGACGGCACGCCGATCATCGAGAACTGGACCCACCACGGGCCGGAGACGAACACGGGGGACCTGGTGCTGGACGAGGCCCGGGAGGTGGCGTTCACGGTCGAACACTTCGAACTGGACGGGTACGCGGTGCTGCGGCTGGACATCGAGCCGGCGGAGTAGGCGGCGTATAGTTGGGGGACGCCGAGGTAGCTCAGCTGGTTTAGAGCGCTGGATTCATAACCCGGAGGTCGGCGGTTCGAGTCCGCCCCTCGGCATTCCCAGATTCGACATGACGGATTCAACCAGCGGCAGCGGCCCAACCGGCTCGCTTGACGCGGGGCGAGGCCCCGCGTTCATGGACCCCTCGTACGCTGTCGTCTGTTCCACGCGCCGTGAGGCACGCGGCTCAGTCCTGGTCGACTTTGACGCGGAGGGGTCCGTGAAGTCCGCTTCACTACGCGACCAGGATTCATTGACTATCGACTTTTCCGATTCATCTGTCAAGCGGGATTCAAGATTTCTGGGCGCGTGTCCTTCGTCGATCGTGCGTAAGTCCATTCCCGGCCAGAGTTTAGGAAGCACCGATAATTTTTCTGCGAGTTCTTCCAACGTGGGGTCGAAGTACCGGCGCGGCACGGTCACCGCGTGTCTCATGAGCGCGTCGACCATGTTCTGAGGCACGCCGGCCTTAACCAGCGTGGTCTCGTGCCAGCGTCGCGCCGCCTTCGGCGTGAACGGGAGCCCCCGCCAGTCCGCCTCCTTGATCCGGGCCTTGCGCACGTCCTTGGCCCACTGACACCCCGACGTGGTCTTGGGGACCACGAACGCCTCCGGGTCGTCGGGGTCGTAGCGGCGCAGCGAGCTGGTCTTGTTCCGCCGGTCCCGGGACACCTCGACACCGCCGTCGGACTTGACCCGCTCGCGCAGCCGGTCGCGGTGCGCCCGCAGCAACTCGGTCAGCTCCGGGGCGATCGGCACGAATTCCTTGCGGCCGTTCTTGTTGACCTCGGGAGTCCACGTGAAAAACGGGGTGGAGTGGTCCAGGTTGACGTGCTTCCACCGGAGCCGCTCGGGCTCGCCCGGGCGCATGCCCGCGAGGAACATGCACGCCCGGATGATCGAGCGGCTGCCGGTGGCGCGGGAGTCGGCCTCCTCGCGTGCGCACGTGTAGCGGAGCAGCGCACGTGCTTCCTCCGTCGTCGCGGCCCGGCCGCCGGCGCTGGAGTCCTTGCCCGGCTGGGGCTCGGCGTCTTCGAGCGGGTCCGCGGCGTCGGCCTGGCCGGCTCGGCGCCTCGCCTTGGTCACGAACCGCGTGAAGTCGCGCAGGACGCGGAGGTTCTTGTTGTACGTGAGCCGGGCCCAGTCCCCGGCGTTGAGCTTGCCGTCGATGTACGCGGTGATGGCGTCGAAGGTGAGGTCGTCCAGCCGCGTCCAGCCGGGGTTGTCGCGCAGCGCCGACTCCACGATCTTGACGTAGCTGTAGTACGAAGCGGGCTTGAGGCGGGTCTTGACGCGAACGCTCCACGCTTCGAACGCGGCGGCAACTTCGGATTTTTGAGCCTCGATCCGCCCAAGGGGCACGGACTCGTTCGCGGCTCCGTCCAGGGTACGGGCAGCCATGGCCCCTCCCGCATGTGCAGGTGGGGTATGCATGAGATTCAGTATCGCCGATGTTGGTAGGTCTGGCAAGCGTGCGAGAAGGATTATCTCGCCGGTCACGTCATCATGAATCGTGAGTTTGAATCGCCGCTCGGGGAGCGGCGACCGCGAACCGGCCTTGTTTATGCCTGGAAACGCGAACGAATCCATGCACGATCCCCTCCGAGAAACCTCCGTGTCTGGGCATGTTACAAGGATTTCATACGAGAGCCACCGGTATGGGTTGGGAGCGTCGGGAAAGTCTGCGCTTGTGCGCAACGCATGCGCGACTGCGGCGGTTATCGGAGGTTCTCGGTCGCGGCCGGCGTGCAGAGACTGCGCGGCGTCACGGCTGTTCGCATTCTGTGTGGCGTTGCAGCGGAGAAACGAGTGCGGTAAGGTTTGTCACCGGCCCGCGACTCGCCCGGTGGGAGAACACCGGTGCCAACCGCCACGCCACAGTTCATGTTTGAGATTCGCAGCGTTGCCACTGGCGATTCGGCTGGCTCTCTGATCGACCTCAACAACGCCTGTGCCGTCGCCGAGGGCCAAGAGGGGCCATCTATCGACATCCGGAACAAGCCGCACGGACCCGTCGGGCGCGGGACCTTTTGGAGTGTCGAGCATGCCTGAGCAACATAGACGCGTGAGCTGGCGCGTGTGTTTGGTGGGGTTTGTTGCCGCGTCCGCCTTGATAACGCTGTCGGGCACGGCGTCAGGCCCTCCGTCGTCCGGCCGACCCGACAAGATTTTTTTGGAGTACAGCGGGAAAAGGCTCTCGGACGGAACAGTCGTCCCCAGCATCGATCAACTGTCAGAGCAACTTCGCAGAGAGTCGTTAGAAAAAATTGAGACCATTGAGCGAGCTGTCGGCCAGCAACAGCCCTTAGTTTGTGCGTTTGCAGCAGACGACAAAATCCTTGTGATTAGTCCGGCTGGACAAGCCTTTGTTGTTGACGGACAGGGACAAGCCGTGCCCGTGATGGCGCGCGGGGTGAACCCCGACCGGATGAGCCGAGTGAACTTCCGCTGGGGCCTTGTTCTTGATGAAGTGGGCGACCTCGTAAGGGCGATAGACAGCTGGAACACACGAATCCGCCTAACAGAGGGAGTTGAGCCGCCGCCCCCGCCGGCGGAGACCACACGGTGAGTCGCCGGGTCGAACGTCTCGCCCTGCGCCATCGCATGCCCGAGGAACCCCATGCTCCACGAATACGCCCGTCCGTCACTGCGCAGCCGCCTCTTGTTCTTGCTCTGCGCTGCCGTGTTTATCGCTATCTGGGCCTTCGTGACCTACTGCGCGTGGTCAACTGACGGATGGATGGGTGCCGCCTTCTCCTTCTTCGCAACGCCCTGGGTGATGATCATCTTCCTGGGGATCTTCCTCCCTCCCCGAACCAACCCTCAATTGCGCGACGCGCCTCCCTGAAGTACTGCACCGGCAGACCAATACCGCCGCCAACGGTCTCGCCGGTCCGCCACACCGCTTTGCGGAACTTCTCCCCGGCAGTCATCACCCCCTTGCGTTGCTTCTCGCCCAAGCGGTCGTAGGCGTCCCAGAATGCCATCGTCGCCTCCATCAGGCTGTTCACAGCCTCGATGACCGGGACTTCAAGCTCAGGCGCTGGAGCTCCCTTGCCGCCCTGCACCACCCTCGGGACGAGCTTCGACAACACGGGCCCCAGCACAGGAACGATGCCGACAACGTCCTGCAGCGCACGCTGGGCGCCGGCGCGGGCAACGCGGGTCTCGTCGTCCTGGCCCAACACGATTTCTCGCATCGAAGACACGACGCCCGACATCACCGCACCCAGGGCGATGGCCGAGTACACGCGAGCCTGTCTGCGGCCGCCTTTGTGGACTACCTCGTAGATCATGTTCTGAGCCTTGGCGGTGTCGCCCGTGAACGGGATCAGGGTCGCCATCCACAGCGAATCGCGGGCGTCAAGCTGCACGTCGTTGGCGTACTCGATGGTGGCGGTATTGCTCACCCGCTCAAAGGCCCGGGTTGCATGCCGCGCCGCCCACCGCTTCCTCGCGTCACCGGACAGGTTCTTCGGCGCCTTCTCAAGCATGACTCGATAGGCCGCGATCGCCGGAACGGCGTCGAAGTAGTTGGCGATCGTGATCGAGTCGAGGACTGACCGCCATGACCTCCCCAGCCCCTGCGCCGCATCGCGGACCTGAGCGGCGTTCTTGCTCGTCGCGCCCTTCGCCATCTCGCGCAGTTCGCGGAACGTCGCCCCCATCGCCAGTTTGAAGCGTGCCTCTGCCCCGTGATCCGCCCCGTGGTCGTAAAACGACCCGACCGCGCCGCCCGCCCACCGCTCCCGCAGCTCGGGCGAAAGCCGCATCAGGTCCTGAAACTCGCTCCAAGTGGCCTTGGGCCGCAGAATCGACCGCAGCACCGTGGTGGACACGCGACCGCCGCCAACCTCCGCGAGGATGCGCGCAGATCCTGACACGGCGTTTCTGGCCCAGGTCCACGCCCACAACTGGGTTTTGCCCCGAGCCCACAGGCCCAGCAGCGTTCGCAGGGGCCTGTCCGCCGCTTCGTTGAACATCTCGCCGCCCGAAAACAGGCTGATTCTTCGCTCAATCCGCTTGATGGTCGACGTTCCCAGCCGCCTCGACACCGCAGTCATCGCGTCCGGATGAAGAAAGACGCGCGTCAGCAGCTTCGCCGGCTCCGCCTTGCCGATGATCGTGGCGGCGGCTCGGCCCCGCATGACGATGTCGGTGCCAAAGTCGCCGATGAGCATCGGGGTCTTGGACGGTCCGGTTCGCTCCTGCATCACGCCGGCGGCCTCCATCGCCCGGATGACCTGGCGGCGCCACGAATCCGGCGTGCCCCGCCCCTCGCTGAACTGGCGGTTGAGCTTGATTCCGAAGTACCCGTCGACCTTGTCCAGGTGGTACCCCTTCAGCCGCTTGTTCACGGCCGACAGCTTGCTAAAGAACGTCGAGTCGTACAGCGCTTTCGCCTCATCCACAAGCCGCCTGACGTTGCTGGGAAGGGCCGCGGCGACGCGGTCGAGATCGGCCAGAGTGAGCTTGAACGGGGCCGCGTTCGAATCGGCGCGGAACTGAACCCGCTGCCCCGCCTCGATGCGCGCTCGGAAGCCGGCGTCCGTCGAAGACGCGTACAGGTACATGGCCTGACCAAGGGTGATCCGACTGTGCGGTCCAACACGCACCTGCACCGTCTTCTGCGACTTCTGCCCGAGGGTGCCCGAAGTCTCCATCTGAAAGTGCGCGATCGACTCATAGCCGTTCGCCTTCACGATGCTGGCCAGACCGTCCTGGTACGCGTGCTGCAGCGCCAGCGACGTGCGACGGCCGCGAAGCACCTCCCGGAAGAGCTGCATGCCAGGACCGCCGGACTTGAATCCATCCACCAGCTGCGAGAGCGATTCCCAGTTGGTGCGCCGGCGCAGCAACTGCGTCATCCAGCCGGGTTCGGGAGCGCTTGGCGTGTCGCCAGTCTTGATCTCGTCCCGCCCGCTGACACGCTCGATCACCTGCTCCCGGATCTTCGCTGCTTCAACCAGCTCGCCGCGCACACGGACCTTGTCCATCGTCTTCTGCTCATGCAGCAGACCGTTCAGGGCCTTGACGGTCGACACGAGCTCGTCCCGCACGGCCGCCAGTTCGGGCGTCGACATCCGCTCCGTCTGCCCGGTGGTATCCGGCCCCAGAAGCTTGCGCAGCCGCTGGATGGCGCCGAGTGCCGCCTCGGCCTCGCTTTTCATCTCTGGTTCAAGTGACGCGACGTCCTTGCGAGTGACCCTCTCCGACGCCTTGACCGCCTTGCGTCCGTCCGCCCGCACCAGGTCCCGCAGCATTCGATCGCTCAGCTTCGACAACTTCTTGAGCGTGGTCGCGTCACGCACCGCAACCAGGTACTTTCCCCGCATGCTCTGGGGAAGGCCTTCCTCGAGGAGCCGAACCGCCTCCGCCCGAATGCCGTCCTTGGTCGCCTGCTTCGAGTCGATTCTGGCGATCATGTTCTTGAGCTTCGCCTGCGACTTCACATTCTCCTGCTGCTTGGTGACTCGAACGGCCTCTCGCCAAGCGCGGGCGGCGGCCTTCTCCTCGCGCCGCAACCCCGCGGTCAGCGCCTGCTTCTGGATCTTGTCGCGCTGAGCGGTCAGTCGCTGCTGACCCTTCGCTCGCTCCACCTGCCGAGCGCCAGCCGCCCCCTCGCGGTACGCCTTGCCCGCCACCCGCTGCTCCCGCCGCAGCCCGCCCGCCAGCGCGTCGGCCTGCCGGATCGTCGGGGCCTCGTTCGACGCCTGCCCGGTGTTCTCGCGGATCATCGTCTTCGCCGGCCGTTCTCCGGACTGCTCGAGCACCGAGCCGATCGCCCGCTCCAGCGCGGCGGGATCAACCGCGCCATCCTCGCCGACGGACCCCCTGACGATCCGCGACGCCATGCGGGCGGCCGCGTCCGTGCGACTCTGGTCCAACCCGGGCGCAATCTCGCGGATGGCGGTGCGGACCGCCTCCGTGACCGCCCGCGTCCCCTTCACGCCGGCGCGGGCGACGCGCACGCCTGCGACGATTGCCGCGTCCCGCAGCGCGCGCAGGTCCTCCGGGATCGACTCCCGCGGATCAGGGGCAACGGCGCCGAGTCGGCGCTTCTTGTCCGCCCACTCACGCAGGCGGGCGGTTGCCTCCGCCTCGATCCGGTCCAGGCCGGTGAGCGGACGCGCAGGGGCCGCCGCCGTAGGATCGGGGGATGAGCCCTGCTGAATTCCAGCGTCGGTTTGCCGAGTCGTTTCCGCCGGGGGAGTGCGAGCCGCCGCGGCCGCGGGATCCGACGGCGCGAGAGCTTCGTCAACTCCGCTGGTTGCGGTCGATGACGATGGACGAACTGGCGGCGATGCGCCAGCGGAGCTATCCGCGAGGTCTCGGCCTTGTGTCAACTCCGGCAGAGGCGTCGCTGTCTCGATCGCTGACGGGGGTGGAACTTGGCTTCTGACCGAAACCCCCCGCTGCTCGCCACCGACTACCGGGACACCGTCGCCCACGCGCTGGGCATCCCGGACCACGCCCCGAAGCGCGACCGTCTCGGCCGCGAGATTCGCCGGATTTGCCAACCCTTGCCCGACCTCACCCCCAACCTGATCGGCCCCCGCAACTCGCACGAGCGGGTCCGCGGCACGCTCGAATGGACGGACGGCGTCAACGCCTCCGTCTCGTTCCGGCACGACCCCAACCTGATCCCCGCCCCGCCCCGCTACGCCGGCCTGGTCGGCAACCTGCGCCGGGCGCTGGTCCCCAGCCGTCAGGGCCTCAGCGCCGACCGGTGGAGCGGTCTCGGCACCCCGAGCCCGCGGCCCCTCCACAACTCGAGCCCCGCGGTTGGCGACGGCCCCGGCAAGGTCCAGCGCCCCGCCCAGCCCGGCGGTAGCAGCGGCCCCGCCGACGAACGCTGACGCCGCGTCCACCGGCATCGCCTCGGCCCCGCCGATCCGCTGCGCAATCTCCTCATCGATGTACGCCTGCGCGACGTTCACCGCGCCGTTGAACCCAGCCTCTGCCCCGCGGCGGGCGATGTACGCCGCCACCTTGGGCGTCACCGCCTCGCCCACGGCCTTGGAGAGCCCCGGGACCCGGCCGAGCACGCCGCCCACCTGGAGCGGCCCCAGAGCCGCCGCCACGGCCGCGGACGCCATCGCCGCGTCACTGCTGCCCGTCCGTTCGTACGCCGCGCCGCCCGCCTGCGCCGCCATCGGCAGGGCCGCACCGATCGCCGCGGGGATGCCCACGCCGCCCGTCAGGACCGAGCCAGCGACGCCGGCGGCCAGCGCCGGCACCGTCTCCCCCGCCACGTTCGCGGCCCCCTGAGCAAACCGCCGCAGCCCGCCAGCGCCCTCCGGCGGTGCCGACGGCCGGGTGTCGGCGCCCGCGGGCCCGAGCCCCACCATCCGCCCCATGTTGCCGATGCCGCGCTCGGCTGCCGCCAGGAACTCCCCGCCGATCGACCGCGGAGCCGGGGGCGCAGGCGTCAGGTCCGGCGGCTGGTACGGCAGTTCGCCCCGCGCCAGCGGGGCCTCGGGCACGCCGGGGATGATGAGCGGCGGAGTCGGCCGGGTGTACGTCGGGCCGACGACGTCACCGGGGCCGGGCGGGAGGTGGGTCCGGGGCGAGGGGCCGACCGTCCCGATGCGGGCGTACTCGGAGAGGGTTCGGTTCGGGGTGACGGTGGCGATGGGCGCGGGGTCGACGCTGGGCGCCGCGGATGGTCCAGGCACCTCGAGGGCCCACGCGGGCACGGGTTCCGGCGGAACGTCGGGCGAGTCGGCCACGAACGGAGGCGGACCGCCAGCGCCCGTGCGCTCGATCGCACGCTCGCGCAACCGTTCAATCGCGCGTTCGCGCAGCCGCTCGATGGCGCGGGCTCGCAGCGCCGCACGGAATGCCGGATCCGCCGTGTCGAACTGCGTCATTACTGCCCCCAGATCAGTTGACGGATTTCATCAGGAGACATCGCATCCAGCGCGGCATCGAGCGAGCTGCCCCCGCCTGCGGGCGGCTGGGCAGGCGCGCCACTCCGGCCAGCCGGCGCGTCCATCCACCCGGCAGCCGCCTGGAACTGCCGCTGCACTTCGTCCACGGCGGCCGCGTGCTCCTGCAATCGCCGCTGGTAGCTCACCATCGACTCCCAGAATCCCTGCCCCTCGGGAGCGCCGACAGCCTCCTCGGCACGCTGCCTGATCAGCGCCGCGATGTCGGGCGTGATCACCTGGCCCCCGCCCTTGGGCACCCGGAAGGCGGTTGGCTTCCCGTCCACCATCGGCCCTTGCACAACGGTGCTGTCGCCCGTGAATCCCCGCTGCCGCCCGGAGATATTTGCCTCGGGCATCCCCACCGGATAGTTGTCGGCCCGCAGCTCCGCGGCCGCCCGCGCGCGATCCGCAGGAGACGCGGCCGGGTTGTTGAGCACCTGCAAGTTCCGGGTTGCCCGTTCGACACGGGCGAACCTCGACTGCTCGGCATTCTGCTGGCCGAACAGCGTCAACACCTGCGACGGCGATGGCCGCTTGCGCGTCACCATCGCGAGCGAGACGAGCTTGTCTTTGGTGTCATCATCAAAATTGGGATCGTTCAGGATTTCGTCTTGGTACGACTGGAAGTCAAAGGGATCGCTCGCGGCGTACTTCGTTCCGCTCACCTTCCCCGTGGTCATGTACTCGATCGCCATGCGCCGGGCCTCGTCTACATGCCCGGCGTCCGACACGGACTGAATGAAGCCGCGGATCTCCTGGTCGCGCTTCACCCGGCCCTGATGTTCGAAGTAGGACTGCTGGGACTCTGGCTGCATCGACGCGAACCGCTGCACCTGCTCCATCGCCGGGAACAGCGTCTCGGGGTCGTTGCTCATCAACTCCGGCAGGCCCGCGGCGTATTGCAGCATCCCGCCGCGCTGCAGGTCGGCGCGCGTGGCCTGCTCCTGATCCCACCGCTGCGCGTCCCGCTCGTACCCCGCCATGCGGTACGGGTCGAGCTGCGCGTCCCGCTGCATCTGCTGCCAGTCATAGGCGTTGCGGTCCCACGCGATGTCGTTGCGGTCCCAGCCCTGGTCGATCTGCTCATGGTCATGGAGCAGGTTCTGGAGGGAGAGGTCCCGGTTGTTCGCCAGGCTGAACGCGCTGTTGACGTTGTCCGCGCCCTGGTTCAGGCCGGCGAGCAGGATGGATGCGAGTCGGCTCATAAGGCCACCGCCCAAGTTCCCCGGGGCGGTGGTGATGTGCTACTTACCGGCGGGGCGCTTGTCGAGCCCCTTCTCCTTGAGCAGCGCCGCGACGTCGTCGATGTGCAGGCAGTCGCACATGCAGGCGCCGGTGTGGGCGTTCTGAATCGGCGCGATCGCGCCGTTGCAGTAATCGTTGCCCGGCTGTGCCGAGTGGAGCACGCCCACAGCCGAGATCTTGCCGTCGCTGCCGAGCTGCACGATCTGGTCTCCGTTCTTCGCTTCGCGTCCGTTCCGATAGTGCATGAGCTTTCTCCTGTTCTGCGAGCTGTGCCCGCGATCACCCCCAGATATCAACCTGTACGATCACGTCCTCGGTCCCGTAGTTCTGGGCCTGGATGTAGAAGATGCGGCCGTTCACGGCCCCGCCGTCGGTGGCGAGCCGCGGCTGGATGCCCCCGAGCGAACCTCCCGTCCCGCCGGCGGCGATTGCCTCGTCGGGGTGGGTCAGGCATTGGTCGGTGGAGAAGAACTCGGGCGCGAAGCAGCTCATCTCCTTGTGGAACCAGCAAATCGCCTCGCCGGTCGGGAGCAGCGGATCCGCCACCGTCGGCTTGTCGACCTGCCAGCTGAGCATCACGTAGCCTGAGCCCACCAGGCTGACCCGCAGCAGTTCGAAGCTCTCCCCCCACTCGAAGTTGTAGATCTGCGTGCCGGTGGTTGACGCGGGGATCGTCTTGACGTGCGTGCGCGGGCGCTTGGTGCTCTCGATCTCGACCTCGTAGTACGGCGTGCGCAGCGACCCGCGCGGGTCGGCGATCACCTGGCCCTGATGCTCCCACACCACCTGCTGATAGATCCGGAGTTTCGGCACGGGTTTACTCCTCGGGTCGCCCCAAATGGCCGGAATCCGGCCGAACTTCTGCGCAAGCCGCGCTGCCGCAAGGACTTGTCGTCTCGCCCGGATCAGTAGTACCCATCGCGGCGACGGTCCATCTCGTCCATGAGCATCTGCAACAGGCGCTGCTGGTTGGCCTGCCCCAGCCCGGTGCTGCCCAGCGCCCCCAGCGTTCCGCCCACGCTCGTGAGGGCCTGTGCCGTCCCGGACGCGCCGGGGTAATACTGGGCCGTGCTCTGACCGAGGTACGGGTTCATCGGACCCGACAGCATCACCGACAGCATCCGCTCCTGCGGCTCGGTGCGGAGCGTCACGTCGCGGGTGAGGTTGGCGTTCTCGAGCCCCATGCGCTGGGCGTCGCGGTCGTACGCCCGTCCCAGTGCAGCGCTGCCCGCACGCTCGCCGGCGGAGATTTCGCGGCTGAGCATGTCGGCCAGCGTGCCCGAGCGTCGGGCGGTGCTGGTCTGGCGGATCGACGCTTCCCCGGCCTGCTGGCCTTGTGCGGCGGAGACGCGGCGATCGATGGAGCGGTCCCGCGCCGCCCCGACCTGGGCTTCGGTTCCCTCGGCGAACGTCCGGTCGTTCTCGCGCAGGAAGTTGGCGCGGGTGGTGCTGTTGCCCAGCCCGGACGCCGACAGCGCCGCCGTGCCCCGGCGCGCCGATCCGCGGGCCGCGCGGCCCATCTGCGAGCGGATCCTCGCCTCTTCGCCCTGGCCGTAGCCTTCCAGCATGGACGCGATCCCCGCGCCCTGCTCCTGGTACGGCCGCAGCACTTCGGTGCCGTCGGCCGCAAGCATGCTTGACAGCTGGCCGCGGGCGGCGGCGTACTGGTCGGCCAGCCCGCGCTGGTACCGTTGATCGACGCCCGCGAGCTCACGGGTCCGGGTGTCGAAGTAGCCGAGGTTCCCCGACTGGCGGGCGCTGACCGAGTCGGCGATGCCCTGCATGACCGGGAGGTAGCCCGGCATCGCCTGCCCGGCCCGCTGCTGGGCCTGCTGCAACTTCGGGTCGCGGCGCCACGACGCCGCGGCCATGGGGTTGTAGAAGCTCCCCGCCCAGTAATCGCCCGCCAGCTGCGGGCCGAGCAGCGCGGACAGCGCCCGGTTGGCGCCCGCCTCGGTGCGGTCGTCGGACCAGTCGCGGGCCTTGCGCATCGCCCGGTTCTGGCTCTGGCCGGCGAAGTAGCCGCCGACGGCGTCGAGGACTGCGCCTCCGCCGATGGCGTAAGGGGACGCGGATTCGAGGAGGGAGTCAAGGGCCATGGGGTTGTCCTTTCAGGCGGCGAACGGGATCTCGGGCGAGGTGGACGCTTCGGGCAGGACGTTGGCGATGACGTAGCGGCTCGCGGCGCCGGATACGGTCAGGTTGATGACGGCTACTCCGTTCTCGTCGGTGCGCACCAGGTAGACGCTGTCCGTGGTGAGGGCCTTGATCACGGTCCCCGTGGTGAGGGTGACGGTCTGGCTTGTCCCGGGCGCCGACGCCGGGCCGTTGGCGATGTAGAACAGAACGAGCCAGCGCTTGGCCCACGCACGCCCGCGCCTGTCCACAACCTGCATGGTGACGGCGCGGGTGTTGGTGGCCTCGGCCCCGCAGCTGACGCGCACGGACGCCTGCGCCTGCTCGATCGCCGCGGCCAGCTGCCGGATCGCGTCGGGCGGAGGCGTGCTCGGGTTCACCGTGCGAGGCGCCTCAGGCAACCTTGATCTCCTGGACCACGATGCGCCAGTTCGAAGCGCGGGCCGTGCCCACGCTCCCGCAGATGCCGATGCGGCCGGTTGGCAGGACGAGGAGTGGTTGTGCCGGCCGATACATGTATCCTCGCTGCGGGTGCACGTAAGCCCGGTCGTAGACGTCCGTCTCGGTCGGCATGTTGGGCGCGCCGGCGGTGAACCCCTGCAGGTAGGTGAGGGTGTTGGCCCGGGACTCGTTCGGTGACATGGCGTTGATCGCCCAGTTGGCCGCCGTCCCGCCGGTGCCCGCCGTTGTCTGCCTGGTGAGGCGGATGTTGTACTGCGGCCCGGCGCTGTCGGTGCCGTCGAACGTCACTTGGAACTCCACCAGGCTGAGGATGTATCCGGTGGCGGCGATGAGCTGCACGTAGCAGGTGTCCGCCGTCGGTGTGGTGTACGCGCTGCGCGTGATGACGTATGTGGCCGGGTTCATAGTGCACTTCCTTTCAAAACTCACCGAAGCCGCCTCCACCGCCCGAGCCGGTACCTGGTCCGGGACGGCCACCAGGGCTTTCGCCCCACCCCCCCTCACCGCCTCCGCCGCTCCCACCCCCGCCGCCACCGTTGCCCGACAACGGGATGTCAGCGAGGAACGACGCCAGTTCGGGGACGGGCTCGAGCAGCGCCGGCGCGTCCGGCACGCCGTACGCCCCGGCGTCGCTCCACAGCACCATCGCGACCGGGTAGGCCGTGGCGATGCCCGGGCCGCTGACCAGCACCGGCACGGTCGGCGGGGCCTCGTCGGGGTGCACCAGGTCCCCGCGTGGGGACCGGCACGGACGTGGGGGCGTGGGCGTGATGGCCTCGGCGCCGGTGCGGTTCATGGCGAGGGACCACTCCGCGATGGCGTCGTCCAGCCGCCAGAAGGCGTTGGCGGCGCTGATCACCACGATGATGCACGCGGCCCGCACCTTGGTCGCGATCCGGCGCGTGCGCGGGATGGGGCACTGCCCCGAAAGCAGAGTGCGCCGGGCCGTCGCGGTGTACACAGCCTCGGGCGTCGCGCCCCCGTAGACCGCGAACGTCGCGGCTCCCGAGCCGAGGCTGAAGGTGAACTTCAGCGCGTGCAGGATCGTGTCGGTCTGAGCCCGGCCCTTGTCGAGCAGCTGCATCGGGCACTTGGAGGCGATCGGCTGTCCGTCGTCGCCGCCGGTCGCCGCGGCCGCCTCGTCGTGGGCGAGGATTCGGCCATCCCACGTGCCCCACATGAGGCTGCCCCGGTGCACCACCGCGCTGGCCGGGCCGACCGCGGCGGGGTAGGCGTCGACAAAGAAGCCCCCCGCGCCCGGAGCGAAGCCGCCGATGCGCTCGTCGTACGCGAACGCGAACCCGCCATGCTGGTCGAGCTGCGAGAAGAGGAAGTACGTGATGAACCGCTTGGGGTCGCGGCGCACGATGATGCGGTAGCGCGACAGCTGCGACCGGTCGAGGTTGATACCTTCGGTGATCACGCCCTGCGACAGCGGGCGGCCAAGCCCGTACGGCGGGATCAGGATGACGCCCTCGGTGCTGTGCGCTATCCCCGAGCCGTCGGGGGTGACGTCGATTGCCTCGACGTCGCTGAGGCCCTGGCCGGACACAACCGGGACCAGCTCGGGGGTGCCCAGCGCGAAGTCGCCGCGCTTGCGCCAGAACGAGTGCGTGCATCCGATGACCAGCGCCCCGTTGCCGATCTGCTTCACGCCAACGACGGGCTCGCCCAGGCGGCCGGGCAGGGCGGCGTTGAGGGACACGGCGGCGCCTTCGGTCGAGTCGCCGTCGTCCCAGTCGCGGGCGTCCCCGATGGCGCACCAGTTGAGGTTCTGGGGGTCGTTGGGGTCGCCGCCGCCGACCAGGCGGTCAAGGTCGTTCTCCAGGAACGTCATGCGCGTGGTGCCGGGCACGAACACTCCGGGGCTCGATTCGGTTGCGCCCGGGAGGACGCCGGCCCCGCTGGACGCGCCCCACGCGCTGACCCCGAGCGTGGCGAGGTCGACCGCCACGGCGTTGGCCCCGTCGACCCCGAACACCTCGCCGTGGAACTGCCGGAGGCTCACGCGGCCGGTGCGGTTGAACGCGCCCTGGCGGAGCAGGGTCTCGGGCTCGCCGTCGATCGATGCGTACAGCGCGCCGCTCTTGACCGACAGGTGGATGTCCGCCCGCGGCACGAGGTTGCGGATCAGGTCGTAGAGCGTGACGCCGACGACGCGGGCGCCGGTGACCGACGACACGAAGCCGCAGTGCCGGTAGCCCTCAAGCTCGCCGGCTGAGGTGTAGCTCAGCGTCGGGGCCGAAGCGTTATTGAGGCGGACTTCCCACGTTTCCTCGGTCTTGCGGACCTCCATCGAATAGGGGACGTTGCTGGTCAGGCCGTGCGCGGTGGTGGCGAGCACGGACGTGACGCTCGCGTTCTCCACCAGCTGGATCACCACGTCCGCTCCCGTCACCCCGATCTCGATGCACGTCCGCATGTCGGGCGAGCTGGGGATGCAGACCCGGACCTGGTCGTCGCAGTCGGCGAGCTGGATGAGGATGGCCGCGTTCCCCGGCACCTGCTGCGGCGCGCGCCACGCCGTTCGCCCCGTTCCGGAGAGCGTCCAGCCGCCGCTGCCGTTGGACGTCCACGTGCCCACTCACGGACCCTTTCGCTCAAGCATGAGCTTCTGGATCAGCTCGATGTACTGCTTGCGCTCGTCGGTCCACGCCTTGCGCTCAAGGGCGTGCGTCTCGCTCTGTCGCGATATCTCGGCGGTGATGGTCGGGGCGATCGACTGGATCGAGTCCACCACCTTGGGGCCGAGGTACACGATCGCGTACATGAGGCCGACCGTGCCGATGATGCACATGAGCCCCAGAATGCCCAGGGCGCCCTTCTGCAAGGACTCCTGGACCTTCGATCCGACCATCCCCGCGATGTTGTCACCACCGGGCAACTGGGTCATGGGAAGTCTCCATGCTTCTGCGGTGTCGTGACCGCCGCGGGCGGTCAGCGGCTCGCGTCGGCGAGCACATGTTCAAACGCGCTGGCGCTCAGGCGAGAACAGGCATAGTCCTTGGACTGCGGCGGATGGACGGAGTCGTACGGGCGCAGCAGATCGAGCACCAGCGCTGCGCCAGCGGCGTACAGGGCGTAGCGGCCTCCCAGCACGCCCGTGACTTCGAGCAGAGCGGCCACGGCCTGGTCGTATCCGTTGCCGCTGGTGGCGGCGATGATGTTCGACGCGGACCGAACACCGCCGGCGATCCTCAGCCACTGTCCGGCGTTGTCGGGGTCGGAGGCGGCAAGCCGCTCGGCGCCGCGGGCGAAGGTGTCCAGGCGGCTGACAACGTCCGCGGCCCGGTCGAACGAGGGCGCTGGCGCCTCGGTGCTCGGCGCCGGCGGTCGGGGGCTGTTGCCGAAGCACGCCGACAGGAGCGTGAGCATCAGGATGCAGATGACCGCCAGAACGACGTAGAGGAAGGCTTTCATGGAACGTTCTCCGTGACGTACGCGATGCCGCCCCAAGGTGCGATGGCAACGTCGTTGGCGGCCACGGCGCTGCCCAGGTCGAAGCTCCACACGTGGGAGCCGTCGATGCGTGATCTCTTCCACAGGTGGGCGTTGGTCGTCCCGCCCGAGCCGGTCCAGCTCGTGTTCCGCTGGCCGCAGAACACGGGGTTCCCGTCGGTTGGGTCGACAGCGACGCCCAGGACGCGCCCACTCCCGCCCTGCAGGTCGGCCCGCCACACGATGCTGCCATCGTTCATGCGGACCATGAACGCGCTGAACCCCCCGTCGTTGGTCCGGCCGCCGACGAAGGCGTAGCCGCGGTTGTCGACTTCGGCGCACAGGAGGCTGGCGAAGTCGCTTCCCGACGTGGGGATGTCGTTGTAATACCCGCCGAGCCCGACTTCCACGATCGTCTGGCAGTCGCGCTCCCAGAGCATCTCGCCCGCGGCGCTCACGGCGAAGATGCCGAGGTTGGCGTACACCGCCCCGTCGGGCGGGTAGGTCGCGGCCTGGGGGCCGTAGCCCTGGTTGGTCCGCGTGGCGAGGCTGGTGCCGTCCTGGGCGACCGCGAGGGAGGTGATCAGGCATCCGAAGGGCGGGCGCTCGGTGCGCTGGCTGACTCGGAACGTCCCGTGCTGGATGACCGTCCCGTCGGGGAGCTGCTCGGGCGCAGGGTCCCCGGTCAGGCTCGGCGCCGGCCCGCACTGCTCCCGGGTGAACACCGTGCCCGCAACGCGGTACTGCGCGATCCCCGTGCGGAAGTGCCGCGCCGGGTTGCCCGACTCGATCGCCTCGCCGGGGAAGAAGGGGCCGTCGTAGAACAGGCCGGCGGCGGTGCCGCCGTTGAAGGCGACGCGGATGCGCTCGACCCCATCGATGACGTAGCGGCGGGCCCGGATGATCTCCGAGCTCCATCCGTCGATGTCGGTGGCCTGGACGCGGGCTCCCGTCGCCTTGTTGAACACGTGCATCCGGGCCGAGCCGGTCGCGGGCGACAGCCGGCTTGTGCACACCACCAGGCAGCTGTTGGTGAAGCACAAGCTGTTGACCCGGTTGTCGACGTCGAGCAGCGCCGACCAAACCACCTCGCTGTCGGCGGTGTTGCGGACCTGCACGGCCGCGGCGGGGTTGCCGCCCCCGTCGGTGAAGTTGGACGCGACGGCGAAGAGCCCGCCGTCGACGCTGTAGGCGACGGCGTTGGCGGCGGCCGTACCCGATCCGCCCCACGCGGTCACGTCCATCTCCCGGGCGTCGAGCATGGACGGGACGGTGTCGAGCACGAAGATGTTGCCCGACGCGGCCGGGGCGTTGAGGCTGACTCCGCCGTCGACGATCGACTGGGGCGTGCCGAGCTGGTAGGTGGCCGTGCTGGGCCGGGACGCGGAGCACTGGCCCTGGACCTCCCCATCGCCCAGCGGGGTCTCGTAGACGCGGGCCAGCGGCGGACGCTGCCCGGGCATGGGACGATCACCCCCGCCGCCCGCACCGGTGAAGATGCGGACGTTCTCCATCGACCCGTACGGAGCGAACTCCACGGGCTGATCGGAGAAGGTCGTGGCGCTGGCGACGCCCCGACGCGGCGGGATGAGGCGGGTCGCGTCTTCCATTAGCTGATGTCAGGCACAGGACGGCCGAACGGACGACCGAATCCGGACCCGCTGCGGGCCTGCGGATCGGGGATGGTGATGTGGCTGGTGTAGCAGAGGATGCCGCCGACGAGCTGCAGCTCCATGTCCGTGTCGCCGACCGCCTCGTTGGGGCCGATCTCGAACTGCACAATGGTGCCGGGGCGCCAGCGGTTGGCCTCGAGTCCGCCGCGGGCGGCAGAGAGGCTCAAGTCGAACTCGTACCAGTGGAACCCGCCGGTGGCCGTCGTCGACGCCGCCGCAAGGGTGCGGCTCACCGGCGTGGTCAGGGTGCGCACGGCCGTGTCGCCAACGGAGATGGCGGTTGGGGCGGTCGTCGCGGCCTGGGCGCTGGGGAGGTTGTCGACGCGGCCAGGGCTCAACCACGTCGCTCCGATCTGCGTCCGCAGGTCGGCGTTCTCGTCGGCGGCGGCGTCGTACTTCCGCAGCGCCAGGAACAGGCGGCAGTCGTCCAGCTGCTGGTTGTAGTGGCGGGGCACGGTCCAGTTGAGGATGGCGAATCCGGTGACGTCGGACGAGAAGATCCAGCGCACGCCCCGCATGCCCGACGACGCGAGGTTGTTGACCTGCACGGCGCCTGTCGTGGTGATCGTCGCGCCGGCGCTCGTGGCGAGGTCGCGGCACGGGATGATGGGCTGGTCCACCCGGTAACCGCCGTTGGCCGCGCTGTTCCTGATGGCGGGCTCAAGGTCAAAGGCCGTGTGCGGGAACGTGCTCATGGTCTGGCTCCTGGTGGAGAGGGGTTCGGGGTCGGTGCTCGGGACGGGATCAGTCGTCGTACTCGATCGGGGTGCCGTTGACGGAGTAGAGCCGCCGGCCGGGCGAGTGCCGCCAGGTGGCCGCGCCCTCGCTTGCCCGCATCGCCCGGGTTGTTGGGTCAACCGTGTTGACCTCGCGCACGGGGCGGTTGTGGGTGTCCAGCTCGATTGACGCCGCGAGCTGGGTCTTCCAGTGGCGTTCCCAGCGGGCCTTGACGGCGTCGTCGGTGCCGTCTTCGAGAGCCCACAGGTACATGGCGGCCGCGAAGATGGCCTCGTCGTGATCGGCGCCGGCGACGTGGCGTTCGGTCAGCTCGACCATGCGGTGAGTGGCGATGCGGAAGCTGGCCGCGAGCTCGTACGCCTGGTCGGGCGTGGGGTGGAACAGCACGCGGCCCGCCACCGGCGACACGTCCCCGGCCTCGGTCGCGCCGAACACGAACGCCGCGATCCGCGGCGCGCCGGTGGAAGGCTCTTCGCGGCGGGCGCGGCGGAGCTCGGGCAGCGTGGCCTGGACGACCGCGTCGTAGGTGCTGTTCTGGTCCAGGTATTCCCAGTCGGTGATCGGGGCATGCTGCAGGAACCGCGGCAGCGCGTACTCCCATGCGCGGCCCTCGACGCAGCCCGATCCGCTTCCGTCGGGGCTGAGCGTGAGCGTGCACTCGAACTCGCAGAACGACCAGTCCCGGTCGGAGCGGAGGAAGAGGGCGTAACCGTTGTTGACCATCGCTGTCAGCAGCGTTTTCGTGTAGGGGTCGTCGGGCACGCGACCGCGGTTGTCGGTGCTGGCCCACGCGGGCGGCTGGTGATCGAGCACGCCCGCAGCGCGTCCGACCCTCAGCATGAGGTCGAGCAGCGTGGCGGACGTGGCGGTGTCGGCGGGCATCTGAAAAGGCCCCCTCCGCTTTCGCGGAGAGGAACCCAGGACGATGCCGGCGGGTGGTTGAGTGACCCTGTCCCTTGACCTGTGGGACCCCGCCGGCGAGACCGATCAGGGATCAGCCGATGTAGTTGGCGATCTCGACGAGGTCGAGGTACGCGTTGCGGGCCGAGTCGCCCAGGATTTCGAAGATGAACGTGAGGGACTCGTCATTGACGACCTCGGCGTCGGTCGTCTCGGTGTTGGCGAGGGTGATGGGCGTGCCGTTGAACCACGCCTTGATGTCCTTGGTCACCGCGCCGGACGCGGACGTGCGGCGGTTGCGCACCATGAACGCGACCTCGTTCATGGTGTTGGCCGTCAGGGTGGCGACGTCGGCCGACTGCACGCCGGTGGTGCCGTCCTTGACGAACTCGAAGTCCAGGTCGGCCGCCTGCAGCTCGAAGCCCATGTAGTCGGTGGGCTTGGACGCCATGAACGCGACGTCGGTGATGCCGAGGCCGGCGAACATCTGCGTGTTGGCCGCGATCGAGTCCAGCGCGAAGCGCAGGCGGAAGAAGGCCGAGCAGCCTTCGGCGAACCGGAAGGGCTCGCCGTTCATCGTGATGTTGGCCTGGTTGGTGGTGTTGGTGGTGAGCTGGTAGACGCCGGCGCCGCGCAGGGCCGCGGTGGCCTGGTCGGGGCCGAACGAGTCGGCGTAGGCGGCCGCGGCGGAGGTGCCGCTGAGCAGGTACGTCGCGAGGTCGGCGGTCGTGGAGTGGTGGATGCGGCCGTCGAAGTGGTCAAAGTGCCGGATGAACTTGGTGGCGAGCTGATCGACGTTGAGGGTGTGGCCCAGGCCATAGACGCCGGCGACCAGCGCGGGGGTCACCGAGCCGTTCACGGCGCGGGTGGATCGGAAGATGGGGGTGGTGCCGAAGAGATGCTTGCCGAAGAACCAGCTGCCCGGGATGGGACCGAGGAAGTCGTCGGCGGCGACGTTCTCGTCGGTGAGCACGCTCACGCCGGTGATGGCGGGGCAGACGGGATACATGAACAGCTCGCCGGGACCGGTCCAGCTCGCCCGCTGGGGCGCGGCGATGCCGGCGAAGTCCTTGATGTTGGTGAGGCTGGGCTTGGCGACGACGAAGTCGCGGTCCTCGACGGAGGACGCGGCCGCGTCGAAGCAGAGCGCCATGCCGGGCCGGATCTGCTCGGTGCCGTCGTAGCGGACCTTGACCGGCGTCATCATCCGCTGGCCGTTGACGATCGGGATCATGGGGTGAACTCCTGGCGGTTGGGGTGCGTGGTGCTGGGGCGTGATTGGTGGGTGGCGGCTCAGTGGCCGGCGGATCAGGCGCCGGCGGTGTGCATGACGAACCCAGCCTTGCGGGGGTTGTCGCACGCGAAGTTGAAGCGGAAGTCCATCGCCACCTCGAAGGTGTGGCGGTCGGCGAGCTGGACGGCCTTGTCCCACTTCATCCAGAACTGGCTGTGCACGAACATGAAGAAGTGGGCGAGGTTGACGCCGTAGCTCGGGCGCCCGGCGCGGCCGTTGAGCGTCGGCACGTCCATGACGCGCATGCCGGCGATGAATTTGTTGGGGTTGATGCCCGCGGGCAGCATGTCGCGGTTGCGGCTGCCGGCGGTCATGTCGCACAGGCGGTCGTATTCGAGCTTGTCGTCCATGCTCGTGAAGAACCGCCAGTCGGAGGCGGAGGGCTGGTAGTACGCGCGCAGGTCGCGGGGCTCCTTGAAGTCGCAGTACGTCGCGGCCCGCAGCGCGGTGTAGACCCAGTTGGCGTCCACCGTGCCCTGGTGGTTGATGGCGTAGGACCGGGTGATCGGCAGGGCGTTGCGGTTGGTGCCGTAGATGGTGTTGGTGGAGCTGCCGTCGGCGAAGCGCGCGGTCTGGCCGAGGAAGCCGCCCTCGTAGCTGACCGTGCCCGAGTTGAGGTAGGGCAGGCAGTACGGGATGCCCAGGGCGCTCTTGGTGTCGTCGGCGTCGTTGGGCTGCATGAACGCCGCGTCTTCAATGAGGTCGACGGCGGCTGCGACGGCCACGAAGTACTGGCCCCAGAGGTAGTTGACCAGCTCGGCCTCGTCCTTGGAGTCGGCCGCGATGATGTTGTTGTAGACGGCCTTGGTCTCGCCGTGGCGCCACGGGGCCGAGCCCGAGCTGAACAGGTCGGCGTGGTCAACCCGCGTCGGCTGGAACATGTCGATGAACTGCGCCGGGCTGGTGCTGCCGGTGAGCAGACGCCATTCCAGGCGGTTGCCGTAGCCGATGCGCTGCTTCTTCTCGGCGGCGAGCTCGTCGACGATGCGGTACTTCTGCTTGTTGACGAACGCCTCGAACTTCCGCTTCTTGTGGAACTTCGGCAGGACGTGGTTGGCGAGATCGCCGACGTTGGCGTACTTGATCCCCGTGGCCATGGTGTTTCCCCGTTGCTGTTGGGTGCTTCCTTGCTTGGTCAGCGGGGGTCAGCCGCACGCTTCGAACTCGTCCTGAGCCGTCGATCGATCAGCCGCCGCGCTGCCCGTGCAGGAACTCCCGCGTGGCGCTGAGCACTTCGGACATGGTGTTGTCGCTTTCGCCGGCGCCGCGTGCGCCGCGTCTTGCGCTGATGTCGCGCTGGCGGTGTCGGGACTGCACGCGCTGGTCCCGGGCGCTGTCGCCCGTGCCGCCGCCTCCGCCCGCCTCGCGCCCGCGGCTGGCCCGCACGTACGCGAGCACCGCCTGCTTGAGCGCGGTCTCGTCGGTGTAGCGCACGCCGGACTGGCGCTTGACGTACTGCACCCGGGCGGCGTTGGCGGCGAGCTCCTTGCGCAGCGCCCTGAGCTGGGGGCTCAGGCCGCGGGCCGAGTGCCCGAGCACATCGGCGAAGTCGGTGAGCTGGTCGAAGACCGCGTCGTAGATCTTCGCGGCGTCTTGCGGCGTCGGGCCGCGACGGACCTGTCCCTGGCGCTGCTGCTGCTGCTGGCGCTGCTGCTGGGCCTGGTACGCCTGCCATTGCTGGTAGGCGATCTGCTGCTGAATCTGCTGCATCGCCTGGTGCTGCTGCTGCGCCTGCTGGTTGAAGCGCTTGAGCGCCCGCGCGGCGTCCTTGCCGCCCGACTCGGCGACGGCGTCGATGGTCTCGTCGTCGATCAGGACGGGGTCGGGCAGCTTCTGCGGGCCGCCCCACGGCTGGCCCCACGGCCCCTGCTGCTGGCCGAAGGGCCCGGTCTGGGGTCCCCACGGAGCCTGCGGCCCGTACGGGTTGGGCAGGAACTGCCCCGGCTGGCCGCCCCACGGGGCCTGCGGCGCCCAAGGCTGCTGCTGCGGATACCCGCCCTGCTGCATCCACGGCGGCGTCTGCGGCTGGAAGCTGTAGCCCTGGCCCTGCTGGGCGGAGTCGGCCCCGTCGTCCTGCTGGCCCGCAACCTGGTCGAACTGCCCGAGCGAGTCTTCGAAGTCGTCGGCCGCCTGCTCGAGCGCATCGTCCGCGTCGGCGTCGCCGATGCCGAACTGGCTCAGGAACTTCCGAGCATAATCGGGCCGCTCTTCTCCGGCGTCGTCCTGGTCCTGAGCGGCCTCACGCTGGGGACCGCGGCGCTGCTCGCGCCCGGCGGCGAGTTCCGTGCCCGCCGCATCCTCGTAGGCGTCGTCGGCGCTGGGGCGATCGTCGCTCCCCTGCTCGGCGCCCGGGGCCCTGCGCGAATAGTCGGCGTTGGTCTTGGTGGGCTGGCGACTGCGGCCGTCGCGCGAGGCGGCGTCGCGGGGTTCACGCGCCGGGCGTCCGCGCCCGGCACCGCCCTGCGCGGCCTCGTTGAGCTCCTCCATCTGGCGGGCGAACGCCACCGTGCCCGGCGGCGCGAAGTCCTGTTCCTGGCCTGCGCCGTTATCGCCGCCGACGTTGCTGATCGCGTCGTCCAAAGCGGATCCGTTGAGGGACAAGCTGCCGTTGTCGGTGCTATTCATCGCCGAAGATCTCCTGTGCCGTGGGGCACGTCGGGGGGCCTTCGGCGGCGGTCGCCACCTCGAGCCCGCGGTCTGCGTCCTGTTGCTTCTGCCGCTGCACGGCCGCGTTCATCTGCCGGTAGACGCGACGCTGGTGCTGGTTGTCGCGGAACTTCACGAAGCCCCGCTCGTCCAGCTCCAGGTCGGGTACATCGCGCTTGAGCCGGCCCAGCGCGGACGGGTCAAACTTCATCCCAAGGTCAAGCTGCTCAAGGCCGTGCCACTCACGGATGTTGGTGGCCGGGGCGCCGTTGCGATCCCAGTCGGTGTCGAGGTTCCGCTCCCCGCAGTTGGTGCAAGGGATGAGATAACGCTCGTCGCTCTTGGCGAAGGTCTCGAAGCGGTGGCCGCATGCCTGGCATTTGAGTGCGTAGCAGGGCATCACACGGCCCTCCGTGGCGATGGCGCGGCGGTCGCCTGGAACGGCCGCGTGGCGGCCCCGACGGGTGACTGCGCGGGCCGGCGGCCCAGCGCCGAGCGCATCCGGCCGGGTCCGCGCATGGCTCCGCCGAACGCTCCGCCGGCCCCGTACATGGCGGGCCCGGGCTGCGCCGTCCCTGGCACGCCCGGGCCGCTCGGAACCGGCTGAAGGCCGTAGCCGGGGTTTTGCATGCCCGGGACGGGCTGCGGCATACCCGGCTGCATCGGCGGCGTTACCTGCTGCATCGCCCCGATCTGCTCCATGAGCATCTGCGGGTCGCGGACGATCTCGGTGAGCTCGTCGAACCCGGTCTCCGCGGCGATGACGCGGGCGCCGGCGACAGGGTCGATCAGGCCCTGGGTCACCATCGCCATCTCGGCAAGGCTCGCGACCTGGCCGACGGCTTCGAGCACTCGGGCCGTGCGGACGTGCGGGTCGAGCTGCTCGTTCGACCGGGGCCGGATGCGGAACTGGAAGTCGATCGCGTCTCCGTCCTTCGTGGTCGGGTCGAACTTGGTCTGGAACTCCTGACCGCCAGGCAGCCGCACGGTCACCTGACGCTGGGCGTTGGGAAGCGGGTTGGTCACCTCCCACCACATCAGCCGCTTGGTGACGCGCGCGTCGAACGCCTCCTTGATGCTCTCCATCGCCCCGATCAGCCGCTCCGCGTGTCCGGACTGGCCGGCGTACTTCGTGGCGGTGCCTCCGTCGGCGTCGGTGCCGGAAAGCAGGTCGGGGTTGTTGGCGCTCTTGTTGAAGAACTCGCCGAGCAGAGCGATGGTCGGCACGATGTCAGGGAGCGTTCCGGCGCTGGACACCCGCTTGGTCGCGCCGGGATCCGTCACGGCCAGGTGCGCGCCGTGCTTTGCGCTGGCCATGCGCTTCATCTCCTTCTCGGAGACGACGCCCTTCTTGTGCAGGTTGATGTCCTTGCGGTTTTCGACGGCCTCGACGTGCTTGGTGACCACTCGGCGCGCGGCGTCGGAGGCGTCGCGAGCGTCGTTGGCCCAGCAATTCGGGATGGCGTTGTTGGGGATGGAATCAAAGACCAGGTGCTCGTACGGACCGCGCTCGGGGCCCTCGTACTCGGTGATCCGCAGGTAGTCGTGGGCCCAGCTGGGGTGGCTGGGAAGGGTGACGATGTACGAAACGTCGTCGTTGTAGAGGCAGATGTCGAGCAGCTCGATGTGAGCCGAGAGCCATGCGTCCTCGTCATCGAGCCGCGGCATCGAGAGCCACTCGGTCTCGCGGTCGGGGAGCATCCGGGCGGTTTCGGTGACGCTGGGAACGTCGACGATCAGGTCGGGGTTGAACAGCCCGCTCTCAATCGCGACCGATCGGCACACGCGGTAGCGGTGTCCCTCCCACGCCCACGCCGAACGGCTGGTCGCGGTGGTGTCAAATACCCAGTCGTCGGGGTCGATCCGCTTGATGTACGTCTTGCCCGGGTCGTACACGCGGCCGGAAATGGTGACCAGGTCCTGGCCCTCGCGCACTCCGATCTTGACGATGCCGATGCGGCGGACGAGAGCGTCGAAGGTGACCTCTCGCATGATCGCGGCCCGGTCGAGCTCCTCGTCCAGCTGGCGGATGACCATGCCGGCGGCCCGGGCTCGGCCGCGGAGCGAGAAGTCGCCCCGCACGCTCACGTCGTGGGCGGGTGCGCGGCCGGCAAGCCGCGACAGCATGACTTTGGCGCCGATCCCGAGAAGGTTGAGCGGGGATTCGGGCTCGCTCGCCGTCTCCTCGGAGTAGTGACGGCCGACGATCTTGCGGACGTTCTCAGCCCCCTGCGCGCGGAACCAGCTCATGCGTTCGTCGCATCTGCGCACACCTTCCCCGAGCTTCTGAGCGGTGAGAATGTCCGGCACGGGGGCAGTCCGTGGGGACGGGGTCACTCACCGGCGCACGTTACCCCCAAGTGACCCCGGGTCAAGTGAGCCGCCCGCCGTCGTCGTCGGAATCCGCACCGTCCTCGAGTTCCGCAACAGGGTCGACCTCGTCTCCGTGCTCGTCGACACGGCGCTGCAGGCGCCACGCGAGCGAACCGACCGGGGCCCGGCGGCGCTTGGCCGGGCAGCGGCCGACCGATTCGAGCGCCATGGCGGCGATCGCGCATCCGATGGTGCGGTCCCCGTGCACCGCCCGCGCGGCGGGCTCCTCCTGGACCAGGCTCTGCGGCCCGACGGAGCCGTCGTCCAGGAACACGTACGTCCTCTGCTCGGCGAGCAGCTTCTCGCAGTGCAGCTTGACTTCGTCCCTGGCCATCTTGCCGCGCAGCTGGGTCAACAGCTCGTTCTTCGTGTTCCGGTCCGAGTGCCAGCCCCAGCGCTTGGTGGCCTTGGCCCCGTCTCGATCGGTCGGGGTGAAGTAGTACAGCCACGGGTAGCCCAGTGTTCGTCGCAGCATGGTGCCGAAGTTCCGGCCCTGGCCGCCGTTGGACTCCCACGCGATGAACGCCGCGCCGCCGGGCCCGCCCCCGAACCATCGCCCCGCGTAGGCCATGAGTCGCGCGAACTCGTCGGGGGAATACGCGGCGGAGGCGAACTGCGCCACCTGCTGGCCGGTCTCCGCCTCGAACACGGTGCACGTGCTGAGCGACGCCTCCACGCCGAAGCCGATGTCGCAGCCGAACACGTACGTGCGGTTCTGGTTGGGGCGGTACAGGCCCGTCTCTTGGTCGGGGAACAGCTCACAGAACAGGGTCCACGGCGTCTGGCCCGTGTACGGCCGCGGCGGGTTGTCGTACCACGCCGACCATCGCCACGGGTCGTCGATGTTGTGAACCGCGTCCTCGGCGTCGATGTTCGGCGCCCGCGCGGCGGAGTGCTCGTCGTGGTGCGGCCGCATCGGGCAGATGTGCCCGACGTAGATCGGCGGCACGCGCCCGTGCAGGTGGCGGGTGATCTGGTCGGTGTCGAAGAACATCATCCCGGCGCCGGCGTGGTCACGGTCGATGTTCTCGGCGATTTCCCGCTTGCTCACGGCCCGGGCGCACTCGCGATCGCGCCACGGGCTGCTGATCTTGATCGCGCCGGTGGCGGGCTCGACGTACTCGTATCGCCCACGTCCGAACTCGGGGTGTTCCCAGAAGTCGATGGCGAGCACCGGCACTTTGCCCGAGTGGACGAGCTCGCTGTGGAACGTCCAGCCGTGGGGCGTGCTGTTGCCGATGCGGCAGTTGGTGGTGCGGCCAGCACCGGTCCACGCTTCGCGGGCCTCGCGCATCAGCGCCACCTCGTCAAACAGCACCGCGGTCTTTCGGCCGCCGTGCCCGACGTCCCCCGTGGACGCCTGGCCGATGATGGTGGATCCGGTCTCGGCGTTGATGATCTTGAGGAACGTGCGCTTGCACGAAGGCACCAGCGCGGGGGGCAGGTGCTGCAGGATGTAGTCGATCTTCCAGAAGAGGGTGTCCGGGTCACCGGGGTTGTCGACCAGCGCCTCCTTGCGCGAGACCAGCATGAAGTTGCTGCCCCGCTGGTACAGGAAGAACCAGGTGAACACCGCGACGATGAGCCACGATGCGCCCGCGTTGCGGTACTTGTCGAGCACCAGGTCATGGGGCTTGGTGATCGCCTCGTACAGCCGGCGGATGGCCCGGTCCTGGAACACCCACGTGACGAACGGCCAGTCGTTGGCCCCGTCGGTGATGGTGCGGTCCACGCCCTTGGCGTCGACGTACTGCACGCGGAAGGTCCAAACGAAGGCGTTGAGCCAGAAGAGCAGCGCTTCCACACAGGGCGCGGAGACAGCCTTCCGGAAGAGCTGCGCCCACTCGTCGCTGGTGCTGATCCGTTCGAGCAGATCACGCCGCCACGCGACGTTGGCGTCCAGGTCTTTCGGGATCGTGACGAATACCGGCCCGGACTCGGTCGGGATGTTGATCCCGTAGCCGGGCGGGTGCACCAGCGGGGGCAGGCGCGCGATCCGGCCACCGCCCCCGCCGGGGTTATTCGGAGGCGAGCTTGGGGCCGCCGTTTCCGCCGGCGTCGCCATGGCCGCCACCCTCCATGCCGGCAAGGATCTGCTGCAACTGGCTCGCGAGCACCAGAGCGTTCTGCATCTCGGTCATGGCGTCGTTGAGCAGCTGGCCGGACAGGGCCTGGAGCTGCTCCCGCGGCGACGGGCCCGCGGCGACCTGCTGATGAGCACGCCCGTTGATGGATCCGGCCACGCCGTGCATCCGGCCCGCCACCGGCTCGGGAAGGGCCACGCGGGACGCGGCCTGGGCCTGGCCGTGCACCTGCAGCGCCTGCGCGAAGCGGTCGCGTGCGGTGGCCGCGGCGAGGGAAAGCAGGGTTGTGGTCTGGAGCGTGACCTGCGCCGATTCGTTGGTCAGAATGAACTTCTTCAACTGCGGTCGTCCTGTTGCCCGGTAGGTTCCCGCTGGTCGGACGATGATAGCTGGGCGAGCCGCGCGGCATCGAACGCATCGAGCAGCTGTCGGACGTGCTCGTTGTTCGTGGTCACCGACAGCATCACCTTGGGCTTGCCGAAGCAGTACTCAAAGACCAGCTGCGCGGCCATGAGCCGGGTGAGCATGTTGACATCGGGCGTGGTCGGGTCCAGGCATTTGTCCACGATGGCGCGGGCGCCGGGCAGGCGGGACGCGAAGAAGTCGCGGGCCGTGGCGGCAATCTGCTTGCGGGCGTCCTTGGGGAGACCGGGCGGCATCTTGAGCCGGGCCGCGGCGATATCGCTCTGGCGCGGGGGCCGGTGCGGGATGGGGTCGTTGGGGTCGGGCTTGTGTGGCGTGGTGCTCACCGGAACGTCCAGGGCAGGTATTGGGGCGTCGGTGTGTCCACAAGCAGCGCCAGCCGCGGGAGCCGGTCCTGCTCGTCGGTCCATCCTCCCGCGCCGTCGTCGATCGTGCTGCACCATCCGCCGCCGAAGCGGCACGGGCCGAGGAAAGCGGCGTTGGCGGCGTAGTCCTCGCTGAGCAGGTAGCCTGGGGCGGTCGAGTTGGTGGAGAAGGTGCACACGATGCGCACCGATCCCATGCCGGGATCGAGCACGAACGGTTCGAACGTCGCCGCCTGGATGGCGATCGAGCCGGTGACCGAACGTGAGATGATCGGGCTGCCGGGCGGACTGCCCTCGTTGTACACCTCGATGGCGGTGATGCTGGCCCCGGAGTTCACGTTCACGCCCGACACGGTCAGGGGCATCGTGAGCGGCGTGAGCTTGAGCCCGCGGCGCAGGGTGTTGCTGGTGTAGTTCGCGTTGGTGGTGTACGGGTAGCCCACAACCGTGCCGTCGTCGTACTGGAATACCACGGGCGGCGTGCCGACAACGACGGAGCCGGTGGAGAATCCGTTGGACGACGTGACCGCGGCGAGGATCGCGCCCGCGTTGTCAAACGCGGTGGGCCCGCCGTTGGTGGCGATGCTGATCGAGTTGCCGGCGCTAGCCCCGGTCGGCGTGGCGAACACGAACCAGATGGGGGTGGACTGGGTGACGGCCTGGGGCGTGGACAGCGTGAGCTGCGTCCAGGTCGTGGTCGCCCCGGGCGGAGTGACGGTCTGCGACGCGAACAGCCCCGGCGCGGTGACGACGGGCACGGTCGAGCCGGAGTGCTGGCGGATCTCGAGCACGCTGTTGGGCGGGGTGCCGGCGCGGGCGGTGATGAAGTACGCGAGCTTGGTGATGATGCCGGACTTGGGCGGGATGAAGCGGTACGCGCACGCCGTGCCCAGGCTGCCGGCGGTGTAGTCCGCCGACAGGATCTGCCCGGCCTTGGAGTTGCCGCCGACGACGCCCAGCGGCCACGCCCGGCCCGGGTTGATGAGCAGCTGCATGGAGTCGGGCATAGTGGATTCTCGGGAATCGGCGTGCGCGTACCGCGGTGACCGTCCGGGGCCGCGATTACTGGATGGTGTAGGACTGGTTGATCATCGCGTTGATGCTGTTGAGCTGCGGGTCCGTCTCCATCTGCTTGCGCAGGGCCTCGCAGAGCGCGCCCTCGCCCTGGGGCGTGAGCTCGTTGGCGCGGCTGATGGCCGTGTCCTTGTCGGTGAACTCGATCATCTGGGTGTTGCCGTCATACGTGTAGTCGATGACGAGCGGGCCGTTGGGCGGGTTGACGATGCCATTGATGGTGATGATTCTGGCCACGGTTGCTGCTCCTGGTGCAAAGTGATGCAAAGTGGTGCAGGGTGGTGCACCGGCCCCCAGTTCACGCGAACCGGTAGGCGAGACCGACCTCGGTGGCGGTGCCAACGCGGCCGACGACGATGTACCCGACCGGGCCGAGCGCGTCGTGGCCGTTCGCGCCCACGCCGTTGGTGCCGGACCCGCCGTAGCTGGCGGCGTTGCCGGTGCGGAACGTCTGGTTGGTGGAAATGGTGATGGTGTCCGCCCAGCGGTAGGTGAGCCCCGGCTTCGCGGGGATGTGGCGGCTGCCGGCCGCCACCAGCGCCTGGCCCAAGGTGCAGGACAGCGACAGCTGGTGGTGCGCGACGAACTCGGTGGGGGCGGCGTCGGCGGCGGCGAGCGGGTCAATCAGGGGCTCGACGGACCAGATGGCGAGGTTGACGGTGGTGTTGTCGCTACCGCCGCCGTATGGGCAGAAGATGGCGAGCTGATGCGCGTGGGCCGGGACGTACCACCGTCCGGCGGCGCCAAGTTCGGTGGCCCAGTCGGAGAGGTTGATCGTGTGGGCGTAGGTGTCGGCGGTGGGGAGGGCGGTGGAGAGCGTGACGGTCCTGGCCCCGTCGGCGGTGCGAGCGATGATCAGGGGGCTTTGACGGGTGGCGAGCCGGGTGGGCTCCGCGTTCCATGCTGGGAATTGCGACACGGGGCCCTCGCCAGTGCTGGCGGGACGCGGTCACTCAACCGTTGTCAGGTTACCCGGGAGTGAGGGGCGGTCAAGCGGGGCGGCGCAGCCCGTGAACTCCAACGGTAGATCCGACGGGGGCTCGAAGCGGTCGGCCGCCGCCCCGATGGTGGCGAGCATCCAGGCCCGCCACGCTTGGCGCTGCCGGCGCGTGTGGCGGCATCGGCTGCGGGGCTGGTTGGCCGGTGTGGCCTGCGTGCTTCGTTTGGGTTTTGCTCGCATTATCGGCGCCTCCCGCCCTGGCACCCGGTGCGCTTCGCCGGGCGCTGCCTCGCCTTGCGCCGTGGGGTGTCAAGCGGCGAAGGCGTGTAGGGCGGCGGCGGGTTCGGCCTGGCGGTGATCTCGAACACCAGCGGCACGGGCCCCGCATCCCGCATGAGTTCGGGGTGTTCCTTCGCCAGCACGTGCAGCGCATCGATGTCGGGGGTGGAGGTCATGAACCCAAATCAGTTATGCCGGCAGTGATCCCGTAGCAATCGCTCACTTGGGCGATTTTTCTAAAATTCTGTTGACAGCACTTCCAACGTGGGTATATTTGACCGATGAGCGTGCGGATTCTTGTGGAATCTGCATGGGTTGGGGTGGGGGGCGCATTGATTCACGAAAGGTGGTCGCATATGAAGGGCGGTCTTTTCTCTCCCGGTGCTGGTTCTGACAGCGGTTCCTCCCTGATTTCTCCGAGCATCAACGCGAAGCTCGCGGACCAGGCGCGTGGGGACATCATCGAAGTCGAGCGGGTGCGTGTGATCACGGCGGATGCGGCCGAGTACGGCGGCGCACGCACGGTGCGTGAGGCGGTGACGAACCACCAGCTCACGCGCTCCGATTCGCTGGGCCTCGCTCGGGTGCCCGGTTGGCACGGGCTGGGCACGGTGATCGATGACAACCTGACCGGCGAGGACGCGATGAAGCGGTTCTGCGGCTGGTGGGTCGAGTCGCGGCCGGTGTTCTGCGAGGTCAACGGCGAGCGCCGCGAGCTGCCGGCGCGGGCCAACGTGCGGTCCGATACCGGCGAGGTCCTCGGGCTGGTGAGCGACGGCTACCGGATCGTTCAGAACGTCGACTTGGGCCGGTTCGCCGATGCCCTCGTCGGCGCTGATGCGGCCCTGACCATGGAAACCTGCGGCTCGCTGTTGGGTGGCCGTAAGGTGTTCCTCCTGGTCAAGGCTCCCAAGTCTGTCCGCGTCGGGAAGTCCGGCGAGGATGAGACCGTCCCGTATCTGCTGCTCTCCAATGCCCACGATGGTTCAATGGCGCTTTCCGCCTGCTGGACCATGGTCCGCGTTGTCTGCAACAACACCTACACCCAAGCGCTCGGCGGGATCGACGCGAGCGTCCGGGCCGGGACGGCGTTCCGGGTGCGGCACGATGGCGACATCGCCTCCGCCATGGTCGAAGCTCGCCGTGTGCTGGGGATCGCGGCGAAGGGCCTGACCACGTATGAGCAGACCGCGCAGCGCCTGGCCGGGATCTCGATGGATGCCACCAGCCGCGCCGAATACTTCGATGCCGCCTACTCGGCCATCTTCGGCGCTGAGCCCGAGCTGCTCGAGCATCGCGAGGCCTACGCCGAGAAGCGGGCCAAGGTCCTGGCCGAGTGGCGGGCCGCGATGGACCGCCCCGAGCAGTGCATCGACGGCATCGGCGGCACCGCCTGGGCGCTCTTGAACGCGGTCACCGAGTGGATGGACCACAACCGCTCCCCCAAGGTGCAGGGCTCCCGCCGCGACCATCTCAAGCTGCTGGGCGAGGGCGCCGCCGCGAAGCGCACCGCCATGCGGCTGATCCTGCAGGCCACCCGCTGAACTCCTCTCCCTCCCGCCTCGGGTTGACGCCCGGGGCGGGGGCTTATGCCCGGCAAGCTCGCCACCTTGACCATCTTCGGCGTGCCCGAGTTCCGCTACGAACTCGCGCAGAAGTCCCGTCGCACCTGGGAGGAGGCCGTCGCCGCGTGCCAAGGCGCGACGAGCGACAAGCCCGACTTCTGCCGGTGGCTGCTGGTGGACAAGCTCGGCGAGCGCCCGCCGCTGTCGTATTACTGGGACCGCAACGCCCGCGGCTGGATCGAGCCCGAGCGGGTTCCGGGCTGGGGAGACCTGCTGACCGAGCGGGCGTACGGGCAGAAGTACGGGCACGCGTTCACACCCCCGGGCAAGCCCGCATTCACCGCCTTCGCCTTCCGCCACACACTCCATTTCGGAACGGTCCAGGTCTACGAGCCCGAGTTGCAGAGCGTGCTCGATGCCCGCGCCGCGAAGCGTGAGGCCAACCGACAGGCCCGGGCGATCGCCGCGGAGCGGTCGGCCGCCCCGCTGTTCTTCACCGGGAGCAACGCATGAACTCGTCCAATTCGTCCGTCCTCGATTCGCCCCGGCAGCGCCAGTATGACCGGTTCAAGGCGGCGCACCCGGACGCCCTGCTGCTGTGGGGCTTCGGCATTCGGTTCGAGGCCTACGGCGACGATGCGTGCACCCTCGCGCGGGTGCTGGGCCCGGAATTCGGCGAGGGCAAGCTCCGTTGTGCCGGGTTCCCGGCGCAGGAACTCGAGCGGCATCTCCGCACCCTGATCGCCGCCGGCGTGCGTGTCGCGATCTGCGAGCAAGTCCCCGACACCCCGGGCGTCACTCCTCACGAACCCGGACGGGCCGTTACCCGCGTTCTCACGCCCGGCTCCAAGCCGAAGCGCGAGCGTACCGAGTCCAAGCCCGCCCGGGTCGTGGTGGAGGACCTGTTCCGCACTCGCCGCGTTGCCTACGTGAGCGTGCGCGAGGCGCGGCAGGCGCTGGTACCCGATCACGCGCTCGCCGCTGGCAACGACGGGGCCGACCTCCCCATCTTCGACTTCGTCGTCTACGAATCCGAACACAACTACCTCGTCCTCTGCGCCCCGCACAACGCGAAGCGCCGGGACGGGATGCTCGCTTGGGCGGAGCTGTTTGGCTCGCCGTTCGTCCCCGTGTTCCTGACCGTGCGTGCGAACGGGGCGCTGTGGTGGCGCGACATCGACGGCAACACGATCGCGGATCCGCTCCGCCCCGAAGCTCGACCGGTCCCGGACAGCGCGCCAGCGTGGCCCCCCGATGACGACGCCGACGATGAGCCCGCGGCCGCTGCGCCGGTTGGCGCTGGCGTGCAAGGCACGCTGTTCGCCTGAGCCCTACCGATGTCGGCCCCACCCCCCTACCCTCACGCCGTGGAAGCCAAGCCGATCCCGGGTATCCGGGCCGACCAACTCGTCTCGACCGTCCAGCTCGCCGAGCTGGTCGGCGTCTCGCGCCGCCGCCTGCTGCAAATCGCCGGCTCACGCGGCGTGCACCCGGTGCAGATGATCGGCAAGTCGTGGCTCTGGTCGAAGGACCAGGCCGCGGCCCTCATCCCCAACCCCGTCGGCGTCTACTTGGGCGCCCGGCCGAAGAAGGCCAAGCCTGTTCCTACCGGCCCGAAGAAGAAGCGGGGACGTCCCCCGAAGGTGCGATGAGCGCGACCACGCTCAGTGTGATCTCGAACTCTCCCGAGCTGAACGCCGCGTCCGGCTGAGCGTCCACCATCAACCGTGCGAGCTTGAACGCCTTGTCCAGGTGCTCCAGCGCCACCTCGGCGCACTTGCCCTGGCCCTGCGCCACCTCCCAGATGGTGCCGTCGATCGCGAGCGGGACATGGATCTTGATCACGGGTTCCCTTTCCGGCGGCGGATCGTCTCCGCCAGCCCCTGAGCGGCCTTCCTGGCCTCTGTCTTGAGCGGGGCGGCCCTCAGGGCTGGCAGACCGAACGCCTTGCGCAGGCGTGCAACCAGCAGCCCCGGGCGCGACGTTACGGGCCCCTTCGTGGCGAGCACCGCCCGTGCCGTCTCGATGATCGCGGCGGTCGGCACCGCCTCCGATTCGGCGAGCTGCGACAGCGCAGGCTCAGCTACTCCGAGGTCATCGAGGATCCGGTACGCCCCCACCCCAACCCGAGCCAGCTCATCCAAACTCTCCGGCGTCCAGACGTTTCGGCGCGCGCCCTGCGGATTTTGAAGTGATGGTTTGGGTTTGGGGTGGGTAAAACCATCCTCCCCCCCCCCCCCCTCCTTGCGCACCCTCCGCGCCGCCATGCTCGGAGCATGGTTTTCGATGCCCGGAGCATGTGGATCGATGCTCGGAGCATTCTCAATAAGGGGTGGCGGCGGTCCATCCCGGATGCCCGGAGCATCCTTCTTGATGCTCGGAGCATTCCCCGACATGCTCGGAGCATCACCGTCGGGTATGCCCGGAGCATGGTTTGGGATGCTCGGGGCATGTGCCGCGATGCCCGGAGCATCCGTTCTCAACAAGCCCCATCGTCCCTGCGCCGCCGCCTGGGCGTGCTGCCGCGCCCGCTCGGCTCGCTGGTCCGCCTGGGCTCGCCGACGCACCAGCTCCGGCACCCCCTCCATGATCGTCCGCCAGTGGTCCTTCACGCGGTCGAACGACAGCCCCGCCGTCTGCGCCAGCGCCGCCTGGTCCACGTGGCCCCCGCTCCACGCGATGCACCACGCCAGCGCCCTGGCCCCGATGATGTCCGCCGGCACGTGCTCACACGCGTGCAGGAACGCCTCCGCGTCGACGGGCATCGGCGGGAGCTTGGCGGCCTTGCTGATGCGCGGCGGCGGTGATGGCGTCGGGGCGGTGGGAGAGGTGTTGGTGGGCGTGGGCGTCATGGCCTGGTTCGTTGAAGGGGTGGGGCAAAGGTCAGAAGGGGATGCCGGGTTCCTGGTCGTCGTTCTGCGGCGTCGGCGGCTGTCGCGGCGCGGCGGCCTGGCTGGGCGGGAACGCATCGGGAGGAGGCGACGCCCGGTACTCGGGCTCTCGCGGCTCCCGCGCTGTCCTGGCCACGCTCGCGAACCTCGTCGCCTCCGGCCGCCAGCGCAGGTACACCACGCCCGTCGGCCCCTGCCGCTGCTTGGTCACAATCACCTCCGCCAACCCCTTCTTCTGCTCGTTGTCCGGGTCGTTCTCCCACACCGGATCCCCGATGTGGTAGTACTCCTCGCGGTGCAGGAGCATGATCACGTCCGCGTCCTGCTCCACCGCGCCGGATTCGCGCAGGTCGCTCATGCGGGGGCGGTTGTCTGACCGGCTCTCGGGCCCGCGGTTGAGCTGAGAGAGGCAGACGATCGGCACCCCCAGCTCCATCGCCAGCGCCTTGATGCCCCGGCTGATCGCCGCCACCTCCGTCTGGCGGTTCTCCTGCCGCCCCGGGGCGGTCATGAGCTGCAGGTAGTCCACGAACACCGCGCCCACTCCGTACTGCTTCACCATCCGGCGGGCGCGGGCGCGCAGGCCCATGATCGTGAGCCCCGGCGTGTCGTCCACGTACAGCGGCATCGCCTCGATCTGCTCCCCCGCCTGCATGACCTTGGCCACCAGCGCCCGGCCGAGCTTGCCGCTCTTGAGCTGCTGCGTCGTGATCCCCGCCCGTGCGCACAGCATCCGTTCGACCAGCGCCCCCTTGGACATCTCCATGCTGAACACGCCGACCGGGATCCCCGCCCGGCCGAACCCGCCGTCCGCCATCTGCTCCGCCACCTGCACCGCGAACGCCGTCTTGCCCATCGACGGGCGTGCGCCGATGATGATCAGCCCGGGCTCGAGCCCGGTGATCAGAGCGTCTAGGTCGTAAAAACCGGTCGGCACGCCGGCCGCGCAACCCGCCGCCTCGCGCTCGTTCACCCGTTCGTACGTCTGCTGCAGGATCTCCCCGAGCGAGCTGGCCCGCGTCGGCAGCGACTTGTGCGCGATGTCGAACACCGCCTGCTCGGCCCGGTCGAGCACCTCGGCGACGCTGCCGGCGTCCTCGTGGGTGTACGCCCGGTGCATGATCTCGCCCGACACGCTCACCAGCCGGCGCAACGCCGCCTTGCCGGCCACCACCGTGGCCCACGCCGCCGCGCCCGCCGATCCCGGCGTCTCCGCCGCGAGCTTCTCCAGGTACGCCGCGCCGCCGATGTCGGCCAGCATCTGGTTGCTGCGCAGGCGCTCGACCAGCTCGACCAGGTCCCCGCTGCGGTTGTGGTTGTAGAGGTCGATCAGCACGGCGTAGATCGCCCCGTGCGCGGCGTTGAAGAAGTCCTCCGGACCGCTGAGAATCTCGGCCACGTCCCCCGTCACCTTGTGGTCCAGGATCATCGCGCCCAGCAACGCCATCTCCGTCTCGGGCGCGTGCGGCGGCGGCCGGTTGAAGAGGGTGCCCAGCTGGACATTGACCCGGATTGGGCGCGTGTCCGTGCGGGTCATGCGGGCTGTTCCTCGAACTTGAACCGCGTTCGGCAGGCAGGGGCGGATTCAACGAGCAACGTGTCGCGGCCAAACGATCGCATCACCCGCTCAAGGTCGCGTCGCAGGACAGTCAGGAACACGTTGTACTTCTTGCCGTCGGCTCGGGTCACGGTCCCAACGTTGGCATACCACCGCCCCCTCAATTTCCCATCTGCCGGTTCCCATGTCACGCGGTTCTTTGTCGTCCGGCGCCTCTTCTCATTGGCGCGGCACCGCCGGCACTCCTGCCCCGACAGGGCCTTGTCTCGCACGATGTGCCCGTTCCGACACACCCACAACCGATTGTCACTTGATCGTTTCACCACGTCCCTCCATCCCGCCTCTCGGCGTTCTTCTTCTCCATGAACTCGTCCCGCTTGTTCGGCTCGATGTACTCGGGCGCGACCCGCTTGATGAGCTCGGTCTCGCTGAAGCCCTTTACAGGCTTGCCGTACATGTCGAGCAGGTACGTGTCGCTCGCCCGGCCGCTCGGCGCGATCCGCATCACGTCCTTCCATCTCCACAAGAACCAGCGGCCGAAATCCTCGGGGCCGGTGCGCAGGATCGCGGCCCACCCCAAGTTGTCAGCCTCGGCCCGGTGCAGCTGCACGCCGAACGCCCGGATGTTGAGCGACCGGCAGTAGACGCTGAACGTCGCGGTGCGGAACCCCTTCTTGAGCCCGCTGATCTCCTTGACGGTGATGTCGGGTTCGGCGGCGGAGAACAGCGTCGGCCTGGCCTCGCCCACCAGCTCCTGGTACAACCGGTCGGGCTGCCCTTTGGCCGGGAGCGGGCAGAGCAGGTCCAGGTCTCCCGAGCTGGCCCGGCGCCGGCGAACGGAGCCAACCGCCACCAGGCCGTGCGGATTGGCCCGGCCGCCCCACAGGGCGATGAGGCTGTTGGCGAGGGCCAGCGCGGTCGGGTGCGGGATGCGGGTGCCGATGCTCATCGGGGCAATCCCTTGCGAATGTGGCAGGCGATGGCGTCCGCGATGTAGTTCGCCAAGTCCGTGGTCCGCGCATCCGTCCGACTGGCGTGGTCCCATGACCGCTGGTCGACTCCGAACTCAACCCGCACCCGATCAGTGCAGTAGTCGCGACGAACACTCACCCCGCCGATCGCCTCGAACGCCTTGTGTGCGTTCATCAGTTCCCGCTCAAGCTCGGAAGCCCGCTCGCTCCACAACTGCGCGGCTTTGCGCGCAGCCGCCGCCTGATCACTGGCAACCGCGAGCCGGCGCTTCAGTCGCTTTCTTTGCAAGCTCATGCGGTCTCCGGGAGTTGCCCGACGACGTCGGGGGGAAGGGTGAACAGTCCTTGGCGGCCCTTGAAGGGAATGGGGCGCTCAAGGCGGACGATGTCCGACAGCTCCCAGCCGTACCGGCCCGTCTCGTAGTTGCCGAAGGCGAGCTCACGATCATCCAGCGGCCGCGACATCGGGGTGATCTGGAAGCAGTCGACCACCTTGGCGACCGCGACGATGCACCCCAAGGGCAGACAGAAGGGCGGGCGCCGCCGGGGCGTGCGCATGTCGGGGACAAACGCGCCGCCGGCAGACAGGGCTCGATAGAACACGCCGGAATGGCACAGTTGATACTGCTTGTGTCCCCATAGGGCGGCGGCATGGATGGCTACGGGGCCACGGTGCGAGGTAGACCACGACCGCGTCTCAATGAGCTTTGCCCCGACCGCGATCAGCGAGGCCCACGGCTGCCAGAGGGAGAGGCACTTCATGGCAGCACCTCCCGCCGTGCCGGCAACTCTGGCTCGTCCAGGCCCCACTGTTTGGCCCGCTCCTCTTCCAATTCGCACTGCTTGGCGTCGAAGAACTCTCGGCACTTGGCCGCGAACCGTTCGACGCTGGGCGCGTGGGCATCAGGCAGGTGGGCTCGAACAGCGCGACACAGGCCTTCCAGCCGGAACGCCCGCCTCTCCCACGCCCGGTAGCCGGGGTATTCCCTCGGATCGGACTCAAGCTGCACGGGGTGGATCGAGTCGAACGGGATGACGCCCACGCGCGTCAGTTTGACGGGCGGGATGATCCATCGCTCCTGGGTCATGCAGGCGTCGAACACGCCGCTGGGCGGCACGGTGCGCCGCATGGGCGTGATGTACACCGTCACGTCTCGAAACCACCACACGGCCACCAGGGCCTGAGCGACGCTGGGCGCCACGCACAGTCGTGGCGTCTCGGGCTCGCTGTCAGCCCGAATGAGCGGCGCGCGGCGCTGGGCAACCCATTCCGAGTCGCTGCGCCGATCGGTGCAGTGGTACCAATGCCGCGCTCTCATGCCACCACCCCGGCCGTGCGGCTCGGCCCGTTGATGAGCAGAACCTCGTGCGTCTCGCCGTTGCTCTGGTTCCGGGTGGTGGCCTCAATCCACGTCCACCGGCTTCGCGGGTACAGCTCCTCGATGAGCGGGCACACGTCGTACCGGATCACGACGCGGCATGCCTTGAACCGGCTGAGCAGCTGAGCCCCGTCCCGGTGCTGGGCCTCGTTGAACGGGTGGCGGTAATCCACGCCCGCCTTCACCCACGGGAAGTCGACGTACAGCCCGTGCCCCGCGGTGTCCTTGCACGCATGGATGAAGTCGAACGCGTCCATGCAGCGGAACTCCCACCGCTTCAGGACGTCCCGCCAGCCGTACATGGACTCGATCCACGATCGGAACCGCTTCACGCTGGCGCCGCCCGTAGCCGTCCACCTGGACGAGAAGTACGCCCGGAACTCGTCGCGCTTGCCGGCCCTGGCCCCGGGTCCCATCCAGCACGCGACGGCGTAGTCGACGGCCCACGCGACGGCATCGGCCGGGTCGACCTGCTCGTGGCTGTACACCTTCCCGGGCTCGGGCTCAAAGTCGGCGGTCAGACGCCACGGCTTGGTGCGGTCACGTTCGCGCATGAGGCACCGCTCCTGCGCGTCGGCGAACTCGTCCTGGTGAAAGAGCGTTCGGTCGAGCTGCTCCGCGGCCATGGCGCACAGCTCATCCGACTTGAGCACCCGGTAGAGGTTGATGACGTGCCGGTGCAGGTCGTTGGCCACGCCCGATCGGCAGTTGATGTGCGGCAGCTCCGGCCCGCCCCCGACACACGGGACGCCACACCAGTCCAGCTCGCCGAGCTCGAGCCCAACCCGCTCGGGGTGCATGCGGTTGGACCCGAACCACCCGGCGACGGCCGTGATCTCGCGGCTGCTCATGAGGCTTCCCCTGCGGACACCAACACTTCCCGGGTGACGAACCTGTGCGCGCACTCGCGGCACTCGCGCTGCCTCGTCCGCTCGAACCGCGGCGGCTTCGATTCGGAGCCGAGCACGCGGCAGAGCGTCGGCCGCTTGCAGTTCGGGCAGCGGAACATGGTGCCGGATGTCTTGGTTGGGGCGCTCAATCAACCCCCTTCCAGTCGTCGAACAGCCGGGGGCTGGCAGCGACGCCCAAGACGCTTGTAACGACCAGCTTCTTGGCTCCCAGCCGCTGCACGTACGCATCGCGGGACGAACGGGCGTAGCCGGTGCGGTCGCTCAGTGTCTCGCGGGCGACGGGCTCGGGCCACGCCTGGATACACACCCTGAGGATCCGCGCCTCACCCTCGGGCAGGGTCTTGAGCCAGTGGTCCCGCAGCGCCGACCCCCTCGGCAGCGGTTCGAAGTCGCCGAGCGCTTCGATTCCCGCGGGCGTGGCCCTGATCGGCTCGTCCCGGGTGACCAACCCCCGCTGTGCAAGCCGCTGCAGGTAGGCATCGCGGCTGGACCGCGCGTAGCCGGTGAGGACACCGAGCTGGACGCGGTCGCACCCCTCGGGGTACTGGGCGCACGCGGTCAGGATGGCGCGTTCACCGCGGCCGAGTCCGCCCCCGGGGGGCGATTCCCCCGGGGGACGGGCAACCCGTGCTGTGGGGGCAGATCGGGGAACGTGGGTTGTGTGCGCCTCGTTGAGGAAGTAGTTGCGGGGCTTCACGGCGGCCTCTGCCGGAAGCTGCGCGTAGTCGTTGGGCTCGTGCAGTGGGTGGGCTGGGTCCGCGGCGAGCGTGCTTGTGATCGAGTTGATCGTCGTGTCCACGCCGTCTGCGGCGTCTCGCATGCCTTTGAGCTTGAGCAGCGCGTCATTCAGGTCGGCGACGAGGTTCTCGGTGCGGCGGCGCAGCCGGGTCATTTCCTCCGGCGCCACACTCACCGGCGTCGCCAGGGCCTTCTTCAATTCGCCCTTCACGCGATCGAGCTCGGCCCGCAGCTTCTTCGGGTCGTTCGCCTCGGCTTCGGCGACGGCCGCGGCCATGCTCGCCGTGATCGCCGACAGGTCGATCTCCGCCAACGTCTTGGGCTTCGCCGGCGCCTCGCCCCCGGTCGGTGTGGCCGACGAGTCGAACGTCCGGATCGCCGGGAACTGCATCCGCTTGAGGACGCCGCCCTCGGGGAACCACACCCACCCCTCGCCGCGGGCGAGCTGGGCGAGCGAGTCCAGCACCTCCCGCCCCTTGGCCTTGTCGCCGCATCCGAGGACCCATGCCTCGATCGCGTCGCGGTCCTGGGGCGCGATGACCCGCATGGGGATGAGCGTGTCGGCGCACGTGAGCGTGTCCTTGTGCAGCTTCGCCGGGCGCTGCGTGATCCACAGGCACCGGATGCCGCGCGAGCGCCCGCTGCTGGCGATGGTGTTGGCGGCGTGCAGCATCTTCCCCGTCTCGGGGTCGGGAACCTTGCCCTGAGGCGCGAAAAGGTGAGCCTCGTCCAGCACCAGGCGGAGCGGGGAGCGGTTCGCCCGGAACAGCTCCGTGGCGAAGTCGGTGAACCACCGGTTGCGCTCGTTCACCATCAGCTCGCGCACGTCGAAGATCGCGGACACACGGTCGTTCGCGACCAGGGCCGCGCACGCCTTGCCCGACAGCGGCGACAGCGGGGCGTCGGCGTGATCCCCGCCGAGGACGACCACGGGGTAGCCCGGGCTCTTGCCGTCCGCCGATGAGCGGAGGCCCCACCAGGCCGACGTGGGGTCGATGACGGCGACAGGGAGCCCGGCGTCCAGGTCCTGCTCCACGATGCTCTTGGCCGTCGTGGTCTTGCCGCTGCCGGTCTTGCCGGTGATGGCGATGTGCTGCTCGCGGGCAGCGCTGGGCAGGAAGCTCACCGGAACCACCCGCCGATGCTGCCGTTGCCAACCAGGATGCCGAGGGCGTGCGCGACTGCTGCGGCCAGCAGTATCAGCGCGACGTACTTGGTGTGTTCCGCGTGGCTCAGCGCTTGCTGCTCCGCACGCTCGTGTTCGGTTCTCATGATCAACTCCTTGCGTCTCTCGTCGTTCAAAACCCCGCGCTCGCGTGTACGCGGGCGCGGGGGGCAGGACTGCTTGCGGAAGGTTCGTGAGTTAGTTCTTCATGTGGCACCTCGCTTTCTGATTGATTGAGCGGTCCGATTGCGTCGGATCACGCAGGTAATGGCCGGTTCGCGTCTCGAACGCGCGGGGGCCCGTGTCTGGGCGTGGCACTCGCGAAGCCGCCCGTCTGCCCCACCGGCCAAACGATCAACCCTCCGCCCCCGCCGCCACGATGTGCAGCGTCAGGCGCGGGCGCGAGCGGCTGAACTGGTACCCGAACCAGCCGCAGAAGTCGGGGTCCTGGTCCAGGTCGCCCATGCGGCGAACCGAGTCGGCGAGGTACGGGAACCGGGCGAACACGTCCGCGGCCTCGTCGGCGTCCGCGCAGAGGAAGTACGAGCCGTCCCAGAACACAACCGCGAACCGGCACCCCGGGTACAGCCCGAGCGGGTCAACCTCCGCCGGCTCTGGCACAACGGCCCGGGCCGGCACTGCGCTCGAGAACGCGGCCACCGCGCCCGCGCTCAGAATGAGGCCCGGCCCCACGGCCGCGGCCATAACGAGCGCCAACCTCCCGAGCAACGAATTCCCCCGAGCCCCCTGCGAACCACGCGCGGATCTCATGGACAACTCCTACCCGGGAACCCGGGCGGTGAAAGGTGACGCATTGAAAAGGCCGGTATGCCACTTGAAGGCGTGGGCGCCCGTTTCACGGAAGTCATGAAGACTGTGAAGAACCCTTCCGATCTGCGCCTACCGGCCCGAATTGATCAGCCGCGCGGCGGCCAGCACCAGCGCCGCCCCGCCATGCCCGGCTCCGCACTCACCACCTCGGCCTGGGTCAACTCGCTGACCGGCAGCGGGTGCTGCGCGTCCTGGAAGATGCGAAGGTTGACGACGCGATCGCTGATCACGTGCGTGATGATGGCCGGATACGGCTGGCCCTTGCTCGTCTCACACACGTTGCCGGGGTAGTAGTGGACGATGCGGCCGACGGTCGGGCGCTGCGGCCGCGAGTCGAACGGCGACGTGATCGGCGGCGGCGGAATCTGGCCCGCCGGCTCCGGCGCTCTGGCGGGATCGTGCGTGATGGTGCTGGAATCAGTCGTGATGGGAGCCCCGCTCAAATCGTGCGTGATCGGGGCAGAATCGCTTTCCACGCCTGCGCTGTGCATGGCATCGGCTCCTGGTCGCCCCCGTCCCCGTGCGAAACGCCCTCCCGGGGTGTCCCCCGCGCGAAAGGCGTGTGTGGAATCGCGTTCAGCGGCGTCCAACGGCCGCCGCGCCTCGAACAAGCCGGAGCCGCTCGGGTTCAACCTCGATGCGGAACCCGTCCTGTCTCAGCCTGTTCACGTCGGCGGCCGCCGCGTCTCGGCGCCCGGCGTATAGCCGGTCCAGTTCCGTCGACGTCGCCCTGTCCCGGACGAGCAGCCGAATCAGCGCCGCTCGGCGGGCCCGCTCGACCATGGCGTCCCGCGAAGCGCTCATCCCCCACCACCCCCACCACCCCCAGCAGCAGCCCCGTCGCGACGGCGCGGGGGCGGGGGGCTCGCGGGGCCGGCGCCCTGACGCCCCCCACCGTCCGCGGGCCCGGCCGAAACCACCCCCGCGTCGGTCGCGCCGGCCAGCGCGTCCAGGTCCGCGGGGTCCACCTGGCCGGGATGCAGGCGAGCCGCCCCGATCCCCTGCACGTGCTCGGAGTACCACGCCTGCAACCGCTCGATGAGCTGGTTCCCCAGCGCGACGGCGTCGGTCTGCCCGCGCGCCGCCCACTCCTGGCATCTGACCTGCTGGTGCTTGATGCACGTCGCGAACGCGTTGCGCAGGGCCGCGCTGCCGGCGGCGGTGATCGTGAGCGCGTAGCGCTTCTGGACCTCGACGCCGGGGATGTGCTTGGCGTCCTGGATCAACCGCCCTTCCCAGAGCGGGCTCTCGTCGCACACGTGCGGGGCGCACGCCTCCTGGACCATGAGGCTGGTGGGGTAGGTCTGTGGGATGGTCGGCCAAGACTCGAGCACGGCGAGGAACAGCAGCTGCTCGGCGTTGAGACTGACGGGCTTGGGGCGTGCACTGGGCGGGTTGCCGGCCATAGGTGGCTCCTGGGTTCTGTCGCTCATGGCGACGACGACGAGGACGACGGCGGAGCGGAACGGGTCCTTCAGGCCAGTCCACGCCGCGAGCTGGACGAGGTACGACGGGTCGTGCCGCTCGATCCAACCGAGCGACTCACCGGCGTATCTGCCGAACTGCGCACGTCGCGACCTCGCCTGGGCGAGCGTGAGCGGGCGAGCGGAGTTCGGCATAAAGGGCCGACCGCCGGGCGGGCAGTCGGGCCGGGAGGGCGGCAACAGCGCCGCCCCGCGGGAATCCGCCCGCCGGGCAATCGCGACCCGGCGGGCGGCACGAATGGAGGTGTCTCACTCCGAAGCGGCGTACTCGTACTCACCGGCGATGGTGTTGGTGGCGACGAAGACCGCTTCGCCGCACTGCTGGCGGATGTAGGTGGCGGCCGCGTTGAGCTGGACCGCCTCGGCCGATTCGAGCTCACCAGCGAGCGGCACAAACCTGAACCGGGCCTTGGGGATGTTGATGCGCAGCGTGGCCTGCACGCCGGTGGCGTTCACCGGGCCGAAGTACAGCTCGTTGAAGCACACAAGGCTGACAAGGACCTGGTCGGGGAAGTCGGAGCCCAGGCCGCTGATTTCCATGACCGTCTCGGCCCGGAACGACGTGCGGCTGGTCTCGATGTTGCCCTCGCCGCCGTTGCTCAAGTTGAAGCGGATGGTGCGGAGCTGGCCCAGGATATTGGGGCTGATGTTCTGGTTGAACAGCTCGCGGACCGCGGCGACGGTCTCGTCCTGGGTCATGTCCTTGGGCTCGTTGAGCAGGTCGTACGCCGCCGAGTAGGTCAGCGGCATCTGGAGCACGTCGCGGCGATCTTCCTCGCCCAGGATTGCGACGATGCCGGTGGAGCCGACGGTGACGAACACCGGGCCCGCATCGGGCTTGACCTGCTTGCGGAGGTAGTTGAGGGCCTCGCAGAACCCCTGAATGGTCGATGAGGTGTACAGCCGCGGCTTCTTGATGACGAGCAGCGACGGCGCCTCGTCGTTGCGGCGAACCAGCAGCGTGTCCGAAGGCAGATACGGCTGGGTCGTGACTTCGGGAAGCCTCTGCTTCCCGTCCTGGCCAATCTTGATGAGCGTGTTGAGGGCAGCGTTCAGGTCCACGGGGATCTCCTGTGTGAGGTGGCTGGTGGCGTGCGGTTGGCGTGGCGACCGTGTTACCGGGCCGGGCCGCTGTTCGGCGGGTCGCCTTTGCGCCGGGCCGCCTCGTCTTCAAGCGACAGCTGGTTGGGCTCGGCGTGCAGGCCCTTGGTCGTCTGGATCTGGATGACGCCCGACGGCTTGAGCATGCCGACGTATTCGGGGCTGCGCAGGTCGGGCATCTTCGAGCTCACGTCCGCGGTCAGCTTGACGCTGTCACAGCGGCCGTCGCGGTCCATGATGGGCTTGATGGTGACCTTCAGCGTCACCTGTCGCGGGCGCTTGTCGCCGGGCCGGGAGTAGCAGTCCTTGGCGAGCGCTGACAGTTCGCGGTTGAACTCGGCGGCGATCCGGCCGTCCTCCATCTCGTTGATCGTGGCGACGCTCAGTTCTTTCTGGGGCATGGGCAGACTCCTGGGCTCAGAATCCGGCGGCGGGGGCACGAACCCCCGCGCACCGGGAGGAAGAAGAAGCACGGATCAGGCGGGCGGTCCGCCGTGGTTGCCGTTGAGCTTGGCGGCGGTGGCGGCCGCCCGCGACGGCCTCGCCTGCTGCTGCATCGCGGCCTCGGTGCGGCCCTCCTGGGCGTCCTTGAACACGCCGGGCAGCGGGTTCACGTTGGCGGGTTCCGGCAGCTGAGCCGTCTCGGTCTGCGCGGGCGCCGCGTCGGCCGCGGGCTCGGGCTCGATCGGCGTCGCCGTGGTGTCGAAGATGTCGGCCAGCGCCCCGGCGTCGGTGCCCTCGGCCTCGATTTCGGCGAGCTTCGCGAGCAGCTCGATCGACTTGGGAAGGTACTTGAACGCCCGCCGCACACACGTCTTGCGGGCCATCTCGATCGGATCGGTGACCCACGGCCCGTCGTCGGCGGCCTTGCTCCGCCGGCGGATGGCGTCGATCTCGGCCTTGCTCATCCACTCGACGTGGAAGCCGGCGGGCGCGCCGTCTGGCCCCCGGAACTTCGCCACCACGTAGACCAGCACCAGCGTGTCAACGGTCCGAACAGCCTTGACGTTGGGCTTGTGGCTGATCTTCGCTTCGGTGCCCAGCTCCATGTCGAACTGGTCGCCATCGAACACCGGGATGGCGGCGATGCTCTCGATCTCGCCCGAGCGGCGGGCGAGGTCGATCATGCCTTGGTAGCCGATGATGAGCTGGCACTCGGTGTGGGAGTAGACCCATGTGCCGTTGGCGTCCTTGCGCTTGCGGTCGTAGGGGACCAGGTAGGCGCTGCCCAGCGCCCCGCCCGGGTCGAGCCCGAGCTGAGCCGCGGTCATGATGGCGTTCATCATGCTGAGCTGGGTGCACTGGTAGAGCTTGTTGTTCTTGTACGCCGCCACCATCGCGGCCTTGAGGATGCGGTCGGGGGTGATGTGCTTGGGGAGCACGCCCGCGATCCGCTTCTCCATGAGCGCCAGCGTCTGCTTGAACGTCTCGATGGGCTTGGCGGGCTTGGTGGCGCCGCTGGTGTCGCCGGTGGCGGAACGCCTGACGTTGTGGGGGTTGATCTGGCTCACGTGGTCACCGCCTTCTTCTCCGCCGTCACGAGCAGACGGGGGGAGTTGGGGCGTGCGACCGTGTACCGGGAGAAAAGTTCGGGCTGCTCGGCCTCGAACGTCTCACGGTCGAACACCAGGCTGTCCTTGGGGCGCTTGCAGCTGACCTTGAACCCGCTCGCCGTGCCGATCTCGGCGCCGTTGAGGGCGAGCTTGATCTTGGCCGCGGCGATCTTCTTGCCTTCCTCGCCGGCCTTCTCCATCGCGCGGAAGTTGTCGTACTCCATGCACAGGGCCGGGTCGATCGCCACCGGCTCAGTCCTGACCGGCAGCGACCTGGTCAGCTCCGTGATGTACTCGGCGTCGGCGGGCTGTTCGAGCGGCGGCATCACGTCCGGCTCGATGTGGTCGCGCCAGAACCGGGCGATGCGGTCACCGACCGCCTCGACCAGGTCCTTGTTGCGGTGCACTTTGTAGATGGTCAGCCCGTTCTTGCGTCCGACCAGGGCGGGCACGATGCAGAGCTGCTTCTCGGGGCAGACCAGCATCTGCGCGGCGATCTGGATGTGGACCTTTTCGGGGACCTCGTCGGTCCCTTCCTCGCCCCAGCCGCTGTTGATGCCGAAGCCCGAGAGCACGCCGTTGGTCTTGATCTCGCCGTAGTCGGTGTCGACGTCGTAGTCGCAGTCGAGCGTGGCGCCGACCTTGCCGGCGAGCGGGCCGTCCTGAAGGACTCGCCAGATGTTGCGGCGGCGGATCTTGCGGCCGGTCTTGCGTTCGGTGAGCCGGATGATCGGCTCTTCGAGCAGCGACCCGAGCTCGGCGGCGAGGTTCTCGCCCTCGGCCTCCTCGACCTTGCGGCCGGTGATTTCCAGGTACGCCTGGACGGGCCCCTTCCACGGGTCGAGCCCGCAGATGGCGGGGACGAGCGAGGCGGTGATCTTGCCCTTGCGCTGCTCGAGTTGGTGAGCGGTCAGCACGCGCCACCCCCGATCACCCCCATGCGGTGCGCGTCAACCGCGGCGTCGTCGGCCGCGTCCTTCAGTTCGGACAGTGTTGGCTCGGTGACGGTGTGGCCGCACAGGCAGCACGTCCACGCGGCCGGGGCCTCCCGAACCCCGACCTCGGGGTCGGACGGCTGGTAGGGGTCGTGCTCCATTTCCCCGTCGCAGAACTCGCATCGCGGCAGCTCGGCGGCGGCGATGGCATCGGCGAGCCGAACGTCTCCCCGCCGGTGTGAGCCGGGGGGCGGGCCGTTTCGGGGGTTGGGGGATCGGCCGGTCTTGCCAGGATCAAGACGCTTGGCGTTCACTTTCGGCTCCTGCTTTCAGGAGCCTCGCCCACGCGTCAAGGAAGCCGGCCAACGCTGCTGCTACTCGCGGGTTAGAATTCCAAAGTCCGAGTCCGGGTTTCGGCATTTCCGACCGGATACGCGTGGTCTCGTCCCTGACGTGCTTCCCGAAGCTCGGAGCCGCAGGCCCCTGGGAAAGTCCCGGAGCCGGTCCCGCCGCGCACCGATCGGTCCCACCGAGGGGTGGGGGCTCATCCGAGGTGTGGCGCAGCGACGGGACCGGAACCGGGTTGTCTGTGGGGGCAAGCCCCGGATGAGCGACAGACAGATTCGGCACGCCGCCAGCTGGTGTCAAGTCCGAACTGAGAGAATCTTCACGTTGTGGATAACTTCGGCGCTGGGTCGAAACCGCCCCGCCGGTCCCGCCGCCGGCCTGTTCGGGCCAGAGCGCGGGCAGCAGACTGAGCACGCGCCGCTGCTCGTCCAGCGGCGGATCCAGGTACCGGGTGCCGACGTCGCCGGTGTGGCGCATGAGCCAGTCGACCAGGCGATCGGGCACGCCGGCGAGCTGCAGCGTGGTCTCGAACCACTTGCGCGCCGAGTGCGGGCTGAAGGGCCGCCCGCGGTGATCTTCGCCGGGGATTTGCAGCCGGGCCCGGTCCTCGCGCCACGTCGTGCGGCTGGCCCGCCTGGCGAACACGAACGCCTCCGGGTCGTTCGAATCCACGCGCCGCAGCTGGGGATTGCCGTTGCGGCGCCCGCCCGCCATCACGGGCGGTGCCCCGCGCCGGGCGTCGCGGTGCGCCCGCAGCAGCTCCACCAGCTCGGGGTCGAGCGCGACGTCCTGGGCGCGGCGGTTCTTCTGCACGTCCTTGGTCCACGCAATGTGCGGCACCGGCGCGTCGAGCTGCAGGTGCTTCCACCGCCACTCGCCCGGCTCGCTCGATCGCAGCGCGGCTTTGAAACAGCACAGCCGCTCGAGGGCCGCCTCGTTCGACCGCCGGCGGTCGGAGAGCCCCCGGGCCCAAGCCAGGCGGATCATGCCGCGGGCCTCGTCGGTGCTCGCCGCCCGCGAGCCGGGCCCGCCGTCGTCCTCGGCCCGCTCGGCGTCCTCGAGCTCATCGGTGCGGGCCCGCTTGGTCCTGCGAAGGAACTTGGTGAGCGAGCGCAGGGCGGTGAGGTTGCGGTTGTAGGTGGACCCCTGCCACACGCCGGCCTCGCGCTTGCCCGCCATCCAGGCGGTGACCGCCTCGTACGTCAGGTCCGCCGGGGTCCGCCACCCGTTCTCGCGGATGGCCGAGCCGATGAACGTTCGGTACGCCTTGATCGTGTTGGGCTTCTTGCCGCGGGCCGCCAGGGCCGCGAGCCAGGCGTCGACGGAAGTACTGAGCGGACTCGGCTGCGCATCGATGCGCCCGAGGACCGGCTCCTTGGCCGTCTGCGGGTTCGGGATGGCGAACGAGCCTGCTCCCGGATGAGCGGGGGAGCTGGGCATACCCCCCATCCTGCCACCTGGATGCTCCAAACGCAAGCGGAAAACTCCGAGTTCGACCTCGGTACCACCCGACTCGAACACCAACCTCACCGCCATCTCAGGATCTTGTTCGGTCCGCCCGGTGTCCCCGGGCACGGTTGGGCGCCGTGCCGCCAGCATCGATAAGTCCCCACAAGCGCGTGTCCCTGCGCCGGCTGCGCGTCCGTTCTCAACGTCAAAGCCCGCATAAAGACACGCGTGTGAGTTTTTGACGCGGGTATGCGCCAGCCCGGCGCACGCGACGGTGACTGCCGGTCGATCGTGGGTCAGCATCACGCCGGCCCACCATGGACGAGATCGCGCACACCGTGCTTCGGCAGCTCAACCGCCGCTCGATGACGATCGTGGAGCTGGCAGCCAGGACCGGCGTTGACAGGGACGTCATCGGCCGGTGGTTGTCGGGACGTCGGACCATCAAGCTCCGATACCTGCTGCCCATCATGCGCGAACTCGGCCTGGAGGTCACGGTCAAGGAGGACCGCCATGCCCGCCCGGACCCGCGTGTGCACCGTCGCCCCTGAGCTCGAGCGCCACCTCGTGCCGATCGACAAGCTCCTGCCCGACCCGGCCAACGCCCGGGCCCACCCTCCCCGCAGCATCGAGGCGATCGCCGCCAGCCTCGCCCGGTTCGGGCAGCAGCGGCCGGTCCTGCGGGACTCAGCCGGCGTGGTGGTCGCGGGCAACGGCGTGCTGCTGGCCGCCCGCACACTGGGCTGGACCCACCTGGCGGCGGTAGCGAGCCCGCTCTCGGGCGTGGACCGCACCGCGTACGCGATCGCCGACAACCGGCTGGCCGAGCTGAGCGAGTGGGAGAAGTCGACGCTCGCCCAGCTGGTGGCCGAGCTCCCGGGCGACACCCTCGACGCGATCGGCCTGGGCGCGGCAGACCTCGAGCAGCTGGGACTGCGGACCGGCGATCAGCTCGAAGAGGATGAGACCCCCGAGCCGGCCCCGGTGGCGGTGACCCGCGCGGGCGACCTGTGGCAGCTCGGCGAGCACCGGCTGCTGTGCGGCGACAGCACGAAGGCCGCCGACGTCGACCGCGTCCTGGCGGGCCGGGCCCCGGCCCTGGTCTCGACGGACCCGCCCTACGTCGTGAACTACACCGGCGACCGCCCCAAGGACCAGGGCAAGGACTGGAGCTCGACCTACCGCGAGATCGAGATCAAGGACGCCGCAGCGTTCTTCGCCGCGGTCTTCGAGCAGGTCGCCCGCGTGATGGCGCCCCGGGCCGCGGTGTACTGCTGGCACGCCCACTCGCGCATCGAAGAGCTGCAGGCGGCGTGGCGGGCCGCCGGGCTCTTCCCCCACCAGGTCATCGTGTGGGTGAAGCCCACGCCGGTGCTCGGCCGGTGCATGTTCCAGTTCCAGCACGAGCCGTGCCTGATGGGTTGGAAGAGCAAGAGCATGCCGCCCGTCGCGCCCCGCGCCGAGTCCTCCGTGTGGACCACGGCCGTCGTGCAGGGGAACCGCGTGGCGGTGGACGAGGGCGCCGACGTGTGGCCGATCGACTTCGACGGCAAGAGCCGCGTGGTCGGCAACGAGCACCCGACGCAGAAGCCCATCGAGATCTTCGCCAGGCCGATGCGCAAGCACACCCAGCCCGGGGCCCTGTGCTTCGAGCCATTCAGCGGCTCGGGCTCCCAGCTGGTCGCCGGCGAGAAGATGGGCCGCGTCGTCGCCGCGATCGAGCTGCAGCCGGTGTTCGTGGACGTCGCGGTCCGGCGCTGGCAGACGCTGACCGGACGGAACGCCGTGCTCGAGGGAACGGACTCGACCTGGCGGGACGTTGCCGGCGAGCGCGGCGTGCAGCTGGACGAGCAGGGCAAGCCCGTCGCGAGCGAACCTCGCAGGGGCAGACGCGGGCGCGCACCCCGGTAGTATCCGGCCGCCGGTACCTGGAGGCGGCCACGGATGCTGATACTCGCGGCGGACGAAATTTCGACGGGCGCACAGCTGCTGCAGAAGTGCATCGAGACGGTGCCTGGCCTGGCGGTCATCGTGGCGCTCACGCTGTGCGCCCTGGCCCTCTACCACCTCATGGGCAAGGACCTGCTCAATCGCAAGCGGCTGCAGACCGAGGCCGAGAAAGTCATTGCGATCGCCATGCAGGCCAGCAGCAACAGCCTCGCCGATGCCGTGGAAGGCCTGCGCGAGACCACCGAGAACCAGGCCACCCAGCGGGCCGCCGAGGCCGCGGACAACCGGATGCAGCTCTCGCTGCTCAAGACCGAGGTCGACGCGCTGCGGGCCATGCGCAGCGCCGGAGGCTGACCGATGCCCAGCTCGGGACCACGCTACCCCACCGCGGTTGAGACCTACGGCGCCAGCGGCTCGGGCTGGACCAACCCCGGCAACGCGCTCAACGCGCCGAACGACACGTACGCGTCGTCCTCGATCGCCGCCGGCGGTGGCACCGAAACGCTCGTGCTCGAGGCCTTCGGGTTCGCGGTACCCGCCGACGCGGTGATTTCGGGCGTGCAGCTCGACGTCCAGGCGAAGCGCACCGGCGGGCCCGTGGACCTGACCGCCCAGCTCGGCAACGGCCTGACCGTGGTCGGCGCAGCGAAGCTCGCGGCGGTGAACACCCTGGAGGGGACGCTCACCTACGGGGGCGACAAGGACCTGTGGAGCGCGGTGCTCACCCCTGGGATCGTCAACAGCGGGATCACCGTGCACCTGACCGCCAGCGCCCCGGGCGCCTCGAGCGTGATCGACCTGGACTCGGCCGGCCTGACGATCACGTACTTCGTCCCCACCGGGGACGCGACGCCCCCGCGGCGAATGACGCTCGGCCTGGGCCTGGGCCCGATGATCGGGACGGCGACGGCCGCGGCCGGCGGCGGCGGGTGATCACCGCGAGTAGCCGTGGTGCACGCGCTTAATGGGTGCATCCTCCAGGTGCTGCTTGGCCTGGTATCGCAGCCACCGGCTGAACTGCCTCTTGAAGTGGCGGCGCCACTGGCCGGGCTTGTCCCTGCGGCTGATCTTGATCCGAGTCAAACCCATACTGCCTCCGGCTTCCGAGCGGTGTTCATTCAGCGGCTATTCACCACTCGAAGATCACGACCCCGTCGAGGCCGTTGAACGCGGACGTCCCGCCCCCCGACCCGAACCCGCCCGCGCCCCCGTAGCCCGTGGCGCCCGCCACGCCGCCGCCCAGGGCGCTGCCGCCGCCGGCCCCGCCCCGGGTGGCCCCCGAGACGCCGGCCCCGCCAGAGACGCCCAGGTCGGCGTTGGTGGTGCTGCCGCCGGCCCCGCCGAACCGGTCCGGGGGGCCGAGCCCCTTGGTCCCGCCGGCGGCGGTGACGGTCGTGCTGCCGGGCGTCGCGCTCGCGGGACTGACCACCGAGCTGGCCCCGCCGTCGGTCCCGTCCCCGTCGCCCGCGCTCGACTTGCCGACGCCCTTGGCGCCGACCGTGTATGTGAACGTTGAGCCCGGCACGACGGTGAAGTGCTTCTCCGCGTACCCGCCCGCGCCGCCGCCGCCTCCGTGGTCGCCCGAGCCGCTGTAGCCGCCGCCTGCGCCGGCGCCGACCACGCGCACCCGCACGCGCGTGACGCCCGCGGGGACGTTCCAGGTCTTGCCCGCGCCGGCGGTGCCGTCGACCATCCGGCCGGTGGTGATCGGCGTCACGGGCAGCTGGGCCAGGGGCACGAGCGTGTCGGAGCCCAGGGAGGCGACGCCGCTGGCCTGGCCGCGGCCGTTGATGACGCTCTCCAGGTCGGCCATCGCCGAGTAGATGTCGGGGCGTGCGAGGCCCGGCGAGTCGCTGCCCGCGTCAAGGTTCGCCTTCGAGAAACCGGGGGTGGTCGGCCAGGTCATGAGATTCCCCGCAGCTTGATGAGCCGCAACACCGGTCGAAACGTGATGTTGTCAGCCCGGCGGCGCCGGCACTTCTTCAACTCGACGCGCAGGGACCACTGGCCACGGAGCGGTTTCCCCACGACGGGGACCGCGGCGATGGCCCGCATGATTGCGACCGTGATGGTCACCACCAGCAGCTGAAGTCGCCACAGCACGCCCAACCTCACGCCCACATTCACGCTCGCGCTCGCCATGCCCGGATACTTCCCGCGGGCGCGGGCGCGTCAACTCACAGGTACGCGCCGGGCTGGGCGTCGACCTGGTCGATGACGGGGTACACCGGGTAGAGCCTGGTGACGTCGTCGGTCCACGCGAGCACCGACGGGCTGCGCGTGCTGACCAGGTCGCCCATCCAGGCGGCGGCCGAGTCCGCGTCGGGCACGTTGATCCGCTGCAGCTGGGTGATGGCGTTGGCGGTCGTCGGCGTAACGACCACGCGGACCGGCACGTTGGGCTCGAGGATCAACGGGTCGAACTCCACCTCGCCGGGGTCGGTCGTTGTCGCGCTCGCCCAGTCCACGTCCGCGTCGACGGCCGCGGACCTGGCCGGGCTGGACGCTCCGCCCACGTACGCGCGCACTTCGAAGTCCGAGCTCGCAGACGGGCGGATCACCAGAGCCGCTCCCGACAGGCGGCACCGCACCGGCGGGGTGAACACGCAGCCCAGGTGCAGCGGGCTCGAGGCGTTCGACCAGCTCTCGGTGGTGGCCGCGGCCGAGATCGGGAAGCCGACCACGGTGCCGTCGGTGTACCGCACGCTCACGAACGGGGCGACGCGCACCGCGGACCAGGTCCCCGCCACCAGCTGCAGGGCGAAGGGCCGGGCGTAGGCCGCGGGGTGCGTGGAGCTGAACCCGTAGCCGGCGGTGACGCAGTTGCTCGCGTTGACCGTGCCGGTCTGGTACCGGGCGGTGGCGGCGATGCGGTCGCCGGCCGCGACTGACACCGGCGTTCCCAGCGTGAACCAGAACCAGCCGGGCGACCAGCTCACGGACGGGACGTCGACGTACGCGCTGCCGCTCGCCAGGTACACGCCGTTGGGCTGCCTGGTGGTGGTCAGGCCCTCGACGCCGACGCGGTACGTGGGGGGTGCGCCGATCACGGCGCTGGCGTAGATGCCGACGCGGTCGATCGTGCCGGCTTTGGGGACTTGGAGCACGGCGCCGACGCCGTCGTTGGTGGCGTCGAGCGCCACGGTCGCCACCGTGGTGGCGTTCAGCGCCATGCGCCGGTGCAGAGCCGGGTTGAACGAGCGGAGCGGCACGCTGGGTCAGCCCCCGACCCGGTAGGTGCGGAGCCGGTTCACCAGGGCCTTCTGCTCCGGCGTCATCGACTGGATGATCTGCACGGCGATCGCCCGCACCGCCCGCACGTCGTCGGCGGTGATCGGCGCAGCGCCCGTGGTGGTCTGGGCGTCGGCGATCGGGTCGCTCGTGGCGGGCACGACGGCGGCCAGGCCCTGCGCCTCCCAGCGGAGGATGGCCCAGTCGTACGCTCGGGCCTCGATGGCCGTGTACAGGTTGCACAGGTCGCGGGCCTCCTGGGCGGCCTGCACCGCGGCGGGATGATCGATGGTCGGCATCTGCGGGTCCTCCTGGCTCAGGCGTACAGCGTGTGGACGATGACCTCGTTGGCGGCGACCGCGGTGGTGTCCGCGTCGGCGGCTCCCCCGGTGACGGCCATCGCCAGGCCGGTCCCGAACGGGACGCCGATGAGCAGCTCGCGTGCGATGCCGCCCTGGTTGGCGGGCACCATGATCGTCATGATCGGCGTGTCGGAACCCACGGTCGGCGAGCTCGCCTTGTTGTAGAACTTCACGTAGGCGGGCGCGACGCCGATGTTCGAAGCCATGATCCCGTAGAGCTTGCCGGCCGAGGCCTTGATGCTCGTGGCGTTGGTGCTCGCGGCGCTGAGCAGGCGGTGCAGCGAGTGGCCGCCGGTGGTGCGGGCCCCGAGCGCAACGTCCCCGATCAGGTTTGAGCCGGTGGGGACCGCGTCGACCAGGCCTGCCTTGACGCCGCCGCCCGCGGTCAGCGCCGCGGGGAGGCGGCCGAGCACGGTCGTCAGGTGCTGCAGGGCCCGCTTGATCAGCCCGATCGCGGAGCTGTCCGCGGTGTCGCTGCCGGCCGCGGCGTCGGCCGTGGCGCCCAGCGGCGGGATGACGTCCACGTTGTGATGCGGGACGTGGACGCCCGACGTGTCGGTGGTCTTGACGGTCTGGTTGTTCCCGCCGCCGTCCTTGACCGCGATGTTGTTGGCCATCGGCTAGAACCCCGCCGTGAGCAGGTGCCCGCTGTTGGCGGGCAGCCTGAAGTACCACTGACCCTCGCCGCCGGCCGCCACGCGCGACCCGCCCGCGGCGCCCGCGAAGCCCCTGACGACGACGTCGACCGTGACGTCCGCCGGCTGGTCGTCGGAGTCGTACACCACCACCCGCGGCCCGACCACCGCGTCGACGTCCTCGAGCGAGTACGTGTAGCCGGCGCCCTGGCCGCGGAAGGTCAGGTTCACGCTCTGGATGGCGATGAACCGGTCGGCCTGGATCGGCACCCGGAAGTCGCCCACGCCCAGGCGGTACGGGGGCCCGAGGTAGAACGTATCCAGGTCGGTGAACACCTGCTCGATCGCCGTCGCCAGCGCGTCGGCCACGAACTCCCGGATGGTCGGCACCGGGAAGCCCGGCGGCTGGTGCGCCACGGTGATCCGCCACTGGTGGTACCGGGCCTCGACGCTCGTGCCCTCGACCGCGGCGTACGCCTGCCACGCGGACCAGTCCTCCGCGTCGTTGCTCGAGCGGAACTCGACGGTCGCCACCCCGCTGGCGACCAGCGCCATCGACGGGCTGGTCGGGAACACCGCGCCCAGGTCGATCGCCTCGGTCGTGTACACGATCGGCGTGACCGGCCGGACGTTCCAGCGGCTCCACAGGTCCCAGCTCGTGATCCCCTGGCCCGCGAGCCCGTCCCAGGTCGCGGTGTCGATCGCCTCGAGCACGGGCCCGGGCTCGCTGACGAAGCACCCCTCGAGCGTGCCGGGCCAGCGCTCGACCCGGCCGTCGAACGTGTACACCGAGTTGGGGAGCCGGGCCCGGCCGAGGGTCTTCACGATGAACAGCGGGTTGGCGGACTCGTTGCCGGCCGTGTCGACCATCACGATCCCGAAGCGCCACTCGCCCTGGCTCGGGACGTTGAGCTCCTGGGGGCTCGCGGCGTCGAGCAGGCCGGTGTGCAGCGCGGTCATCCGCGACCAGTCCTGCGTCTCGGCCGCGGGCTGGTACTTGATCCGCACGCCCGCGACGTCGGGCGGGATCTCCCCCAGGTCCCAGCTGTAGCGCCGGGTGCCGTCGGCCATGCGCGCAACGTCGAAGGCGACGACGTCCGGCGGCGGGAGCACGTTGCCGACCACGGTGTGCTCGGCGTCGACCCAGCGCGAGGCCCGGCCCGCGGCGTCGTACACCCGCAGACGGATCTCGTACGTGACGCCGACCTCGACGTTGGCGACCGCGACGCGCCGGTTCTCCAGGGGCTGCACCGGGTGGTAGTACCAGGGGCCCGCGGGCCCGACGTCCCCGGGCGGCACCGGCCTGGTGATGACCTGGGCCTGCACCGGCCTGGGGCTGCGGCCGCTGGGGCGCCGCAGGGTGATCACCATCCGCGGCTGCAGCGAGCCGTCGGCGTCGCGCACCATCACCCAGTCGTCGGACTGGATGCTCTCGATCACCGGGTCCTCGGGCCCGTCGCGCCACACGGGCGGGCGGGTGATGCCGCTGGTGTACGCGGGGATGGCCCCGACGTCGGCCTGGTGCACGCCCGGCGCGTGGTCGACCAGCTCGAGCGTGGCCGAGAGGTCCTGGCCCATGCGGATGCTCTTGATGACGAGCTCGCGGGACTCGAGGCCCGACTCCCCGAACATCGCCAGGTCCCCAACCGCCGGCCAGGCGGACCCGGGCGCGCGGGGTCCGGCGAGCGTGACCTCGTCGGTCTCGCCCGGCTCGGTCAGCACGGGGGCGACGAAGCTGGTGCCGTCCTCGAGGCGGACCCGCAGCTGGTACCCGCGGCCCGCCTCCATGGACACGCGCTCGTCGAGCCGGACCGCGGCGAGGTTGCCGCCGCTGTCGGTGACGAGCCGGGTGACGCGCCCGCCGACCTGGCCGATGAGCGGGACGTCGTGCGTGACCAACACAAGATCGCCCCTGTTACACACCAGGTGCTCGGCCCCGACGCTGAGCTCGAAGATCTCAGATCGCAGACGCATGGTGGCCAGGTGGTACCGGCCGTGCTTGAACGCCTGCGCCGGGTCGGTGACGCCCGCCAGCTCGAGCACCTCGTACACCGTGGCCTCGGGGAGCCCGGGCGCGGGGTTGCCCCAGGCGTCGACGCCGTCGACCACGTAGCCGTCGTCCAGCACGAGCCGCTCGTCCTGCTGGTAGTCGACGTCGCGGTTGAGGAACCGGACCCGCAGCGCGTGCGGCACGTCCGCGAACACCCGGCGTCCGCGGAAGCGGGCGCTGTTGCGCGGGGTGAGGTGCTGCACCGGCGTGGAGAGCACGCGGTCGCGGGCGACGGTGTAGAGCGAGTCCCGCATGGCGGGGCTGGCGCGGCCGGCGGCGGCGATCTCCGCGAGCCGCTCGAGCACGGTGCCGGAGAAGTCGATCACCGCGTTGTACTCGAGGCCCTTCTCCGCGCACGCGCCGTGCCAGGCCGCGAGCTCGGCCAGGTCGATCCGGGCGTCGGCGATGGGCTTGGCGATCGCCGGCCCCTGCAGGACCCACCGGTACAGGCTCGCCGGGCTGCTCGTGGCGCGGTTCACCCAGGCCCCGGCCGCGGCGTCCCAATCGGGAACGACCGAGCGGGCCAGGCAGTTGAGATCGTCCACCACCCCCTGCAGCTGGTCGCTCGCCTTGATCCGCAGCGCGATCTTCGCCAGGCCCGCGAGCCGCACCGGGTCCTCGCCGCGGACGGTGCGGAGGTTGGTGAAGTACACGTCCTCGATGATGTTCGAGTCCGCCGACTCGGGCGTGACGCGTCGAACGCGCACGTCGTACTCGCCGCGGGGGACCGCCCAGGCGAGCGTTCGACGGATGGGGTCACCGACCCGCGCCTCGGTCGTGGACAGGACAGAGTCGTACTGCGAGTGGTCGAACCAGTTGACGGTGAGCTGCATGTCAACACCCGCCAGGTCGCGGAAGCTCGCGGGCTGGATGTACGCGATCGCCCCGTCGCCGGGCCGCTGCCAGCCGACCGCGATCGCGCCCCCGTCGGGCCAGGGCCCGGGCCGGCACTCCATGCGCACGCGGAAGGCGTGCCACCCCGCCTCGAGGTCGATCGCCCCCGTGCGCCACGCGCCCGCGGGCGCGTGCTGGCCGTACCAGCTCACGACCTCGCGTCCCTTCACGTGCAGGTCGATCGCGTCGGAGCCGTCGATGGCGAACGTGTACGTGCCCGCGGTCGGGGCGTAGACCCAGCCGCCGACCGCCCAGCTGTACCCGGCGCCGGGGACGTACCCCGGGCGGGCGTCGGGCGTGAGCCCGGCGCCGGTGCCCCAGGCGATCCGGGCGGTGTGGGCGGTCGCTCCCCCGAACACGCACTCGGGGGTGCGGCTGAGGAAGTCCAGCTGCCGGTAGAACGACGGGCTGGCCGAGTTGATCCGCGTCCAGGCCCCGGCGCCGGCGGGCGAGTACTCGACCTCGACGGCGACGGTGTAGTTCTCGCGGTCCCCGTTGCGGCGCACGCGGGCGAGGCCCTGGGGGAAGGTGACCTCGACGGCGAGCTCGTCGGCGTTGGCGGCGGACCGGCGCGTCACCCACCCGCCCGACGCGTCGTAGGTCAGCAGCGCCGACTGGTCGTCCTCGATGACGGTCGACGGGTAGAGCCGGATTGGGTCCTCGCCGGCGGCGCCGGAGCGGACCTCGAGCTCGACGCCCTCGAACTCCGACAGCGGCGTGGACCCCAGGCGGATGTCGGAGAGCTCGAGCGGCCCGTACCCGGCGATGAACAGGCAGCGCAGGTACTGGTCGTCACCGACGGTCTCGCTGAAGGGGACGGCCGCGAACACGGGCGCGATGCGGTGCGCGCCCAGGACCGCGGGGACCACGCCGTAGGCCCGCAGCTCGTTGCGCGTGCCGGTCACCGTGGCGCTGACGCGGTCCTGCGGATCGGACAGCCGCTGCTTGGGCGGCGGGGCCAGCGCGTTCAGACCCAGGCCGACCGCCATCACGCCCGCGCCGGTGACGACCGCGGCGCCGATGGTGCCGAGCGTCCCGCCGCCCAGGGCCCCCGCCAGGGCGGGGTTGATGGCGGCGGCGGCGGCCACCAGCGCGAGGGTGGTGACGATCCGCAGGGCGGTCTTGCCGCCGCCGCCGCCCGCGGGGACCGCCGCCACGGTGATCACCCGGCCGGGGCGGGGCCGGACGCGGGGCCAGTACTCGGCCGGCACCTCGACGTCGCCCACGAACACGCGCAGCAGCGGCGAGGGGGCCACGCCCGCGGCCGCCAGGGCCTCGGCGATCGAGAGCCCGACCGGGAGCAGGGTGTCGATCCGGGCGTCCTGGGGGCCGGGAAACGGCCGCGGCGAGCCCGTTACGCGGACGGGGCCGGCGAAGCGGTAGTACCCGTCGTTCCGGCCGGCCCAGCTCAGGGCGGCCACGCGCTCGAGGCAGCACCCGGTCCCGGCCAGGCTGTGCAGCATCCAGCCCGTCGCCACCATCACGCCCACGTGCGGGGATCCCGCGGCCCGCCCGACCCACACGTCCGCGACCTCGATGTCGGCCAGGGGGACGCGCTTCCACAGCCCGGAGTGGTCGCGGTGCTGGACGAGCAGGGCGCGGCGGCGCTCGATCTCGTCCACCGGGGAGAGCGGCGCCGGCGGGTTGGGCACCGACGGCAGCAGCACGCCGAGCTCGCGGGCGTAGATCAGGCGGACCAGCCCCCAGCAGTCGTGCTCCTCGTACGGGACGCCGACGTAGCGCTGAGCCCAGGATGGCGGGGTGTCGGTCAGCCGCACTCTTCACCCGGCCCCCGGCCGTACCCCTCGAGGCGAACGACCGTCTCGGCGCCGCACCCTTCGCACTGCAGCGCGGGGGCGACGTGCCCCAGGCTGTTGATGACGTGCCCGCACTCGGGGTCCTCGCGGTTGATGTGGGCCTCGGTCCCGCACCGGTGGCAGCTCACGACGACCACCATCCGCCGCGGCTTGCCCGGCGCGAGCGAGAGCCGCCTGGGCATCCAGCTTCCCTTGACGAGCAGGCCAGCGGCCCGCGGGAGCGTGACGATCACGGCGAGCCTCCTACCCGGCGAACATGCCGGGGAAGCGGCCGGGCGTCATGGTGTGCGCCGGCCACGGTTCGTTCAGCAGGTCCTCGAACGCGAGCTCCCCATCGACCTGCAGCGCGTCGTACTGCACGTCCCGCAGCGTGAACGTGAGCGGGCCCGCCTCGCGCGTCTGCGGGCTCGAGGCCAGGACCAGCTCGACCACCACCTCGACCGCCCCCGAGGGGACGCGCCGGATCTCCTCGACGATTCGGCGGTCGACGTTCCCGATGGTGAGCGCGACGCGGGCCGGCGCGTCCTCGGTCTCGTCCGCGAGCGAGACCTGGAACGGGAAGGGCTCGAAGGTCCGGCCCAGGCTGACCACGCGGGCCGAGTCGGAGCACACGAGGATGTCGGCGGCGAAGCTCGGGTGCCGCAGCGTGAGCAGGAAGACGAAGACCTCGCCGGTGTTCGCGGCGTAGACGGCGCGGCGAGCTGTGGAGGAAAGCGATCGCACGTATGCGTCCCGGGTGGGTGTCTATTCACGCCCACGCTGTTTTCATGCACGGATTGCCCCGGCTTATTCCTCGATGTCGAGCGTGACGGTGGCGTTCACGCCGGTGCCGACGTTGCACGCGACGTTGAACGTCTCGCCGGGGTTGAGGACGACCTCGCGGGCCATCTCGCACCCGTTCTGTGGGTGGGCGAGCTCGGAGTGCACCACGGAGCCGCCCGAGGGCTCGACGGTGAAGTTCTCCTTGCCCGTGCCCTGCACGCTCCCGGTGTGGCCGCTGACCTTGAGCGGCGCACGGTTGGTGCCTGTGCCGGTGGTCGCCCCCTTGCGGAAGAGCGTCAGGACCTTCGGGCCGGTGGGCGACGTCCCGTCGAACGTGATCCGCGCCCGGCGGATGCGTGCTCCGGTGTTGGCCGGCGCCGTGTACTCGAGGATCGTCTTGGTCGACGTTCCGGTCGCGATCGCCTGCGAGGTGGTGTGGCTGATGTTGAGCCCGCTCATGCGTGAAACCCTCCTTGTGTAAAGCCGTCGCCCGTCCTGGGCGCGTGTGTAAAACGACTCAGCTGCTGGCCTCGCCCCCGCCGCCCGGCCCCTCGGCGCCGGTGCCACCCTTGTACCCGCCGCTTCCCCCGCCCACGCCCGCGTAGACCGGGTCGAACTCGGCGTCCCCGCCGCCGTCCTCGCCCTCGACCGTCGGCGGGTCGAACGGGATCTGCGTGATGAACACAACGACGTCGGGCGGCGCGGCGACCGCCTCGCGGATGATGAGCGTGACATACTCGCCCGCGTCCAGGTCGGCGTCGGCCGGCTCGAGCCAGGGCGGGTCCTGCGGCATCATCGCCAGCTGCACGAGCGGGACCGGCGGCGGGTCCGGCGGCGGCTCGCTGCCGGTGACCTCCGTGCCCGGGACCGTGACGACGTCGAACTCAACGTCCCACACGTCGGTGCCGGCGACGTTCCGCGGCGCGTTGGCCCGCTTCTGCGGCTCGCCGACGAAGCGGTAATCGACCTGGTTGCCGGTCTCGTGGTTCTTCCACTGGAACGGGAGGGCCCCGGCCTGGACGGTGTCGCGGAAGAACGTGTTGAGAGTGGCGAGCTGCGTCCTGGTCAGCCGCAGGCCGATCGACCAGCGCTCCCAGCGGGCGGTGGTGCGCCGGCGCACGATCGGCGGCCCGGTTTCGGTCGAGAACGACACCACGCGGGGCTCGTCGGCCCCGGAGAGCTTCGCTGTCAGTGGGGCCTGCGGGAGGCTCGCAGGCCAGATCGCGTCCGCCACGCTCCAACCCGCCCGTGCACAGGAGGGGTCAGGCGGATACTACCGGCGGGCGGCGGTCAGGCGAGGGCCGACACGCCCTCAGCGGCTTGCGATCTGCTGCACCAAGGGCTGCATGGCGAGTACGGCAGCTTCGATCGTCTCCACCCGGGTGCAGACTTCCCGCAGGTGGACGAGCTGAGATTCGACGTCGCGGAGCACGTGGGCTGTGATGAGCGAGGCCGCGACCTCGGGGCTGACGCCCTCGGCGCACGCCGATTCGAACATCTCCTTCACGATCGGGTCGAGCAGATCTTGGAACTTGGCCATGAAAGCTCCTGTCTTCGCAGTTTGAATTCACCCCGTAGCACTCTGTCACTACCTACGCCCCCGAGGGCTCGCTACCGCCGTCAGGCCCACCTTGCCGTCCTTGCGCTGGTACACCTTGTCCACGGCCACCGAGAACACCTCCCCGGCCTGAAGCTGCGCCAGCAGTGACCGACAGCGCTCACGCGGGACGTAGCCGATGATCTGACCCTCTGCCAACACGGCCACGGCGTTGGGATCGGCCTTGTTGCCCGGGTCCGGCATCAGGTCGAGGCGATCTCCCTCCCGGAGATCGGCCACGGCGCTCTGCCGGCAGCCTCCGTCCTTGTTGGTGTACACCACGCCGACGACGGGGAACCGCGTCGTCACCGTCCACGGGTCCGCGCGGCGTCGTGCGTCATCCCCGATCCCGATCTCGACGCGCGGCTCGCGGCCTCGCAGGCCAAGAGCCCGAAGCACGATGTTGAGCAAGCGGCCTCCACCCGCGTGGGCGCGGGCGATGGCGGCCGTCCATGGCCTGGGTTGAGATGTTCAGCGGGTGACGATGGCGCGGGTGACCTGGCCGTCCTGGACGGTGACCTTGGCGTGGGCTCCGTAGGTCTCCGTGCGGGTCGAGGCGACGCCGCCGCCGTAGTAGCCGACCGGGACCTCCCAGGAGATCTCGGAGGTGATGTAGTACTCGCCCGCGGGCAGGCCGTCGAAGCGGAAGCGGCCCGAGGCGTCAGCGATGGTTGAACGGCGCGTGGCCCGAATCGCGGCTCCCGCCGCCTGGTCACGATCCGTCTCCAGCGGCACCCCATTGATCACTGCCGACTCGTACCACTCCCGGGCGTACTCCGTGGCTGGGTTGAGGTGCACCCCGCGCCCAGCCGCGGTGACCACGCCTCCGCCCTGAGTCCGGATGAACGCCTGGCCCTCAATCGACCCCGTGCCGGCCTTCAGGTAGGGCTCGTACTCAGCGGGATCGAACATCGTGACCCGGGCCTTCGGCCCACACCCGCCGGCAACGGCCGCCGCCACACACGCCACAAGCAGCATCGATCGCATGGGAACGCTCCGCGGTGACCCCTACACCCACCTCGCGGCATCCCTGGCCGGTGACACCTTATCCCCGATTCTGGACCGGGGCCACCCCTATCGGGAGGCGGGGCGGCGGGTCAGGCCGTAGTTGTTCCCCAGGGCCCGGTCGAGCCCGCCCTGGGCGATCTGGCGGCGGACCTCGTCCCGCACCAGCACCTGGATCTGCCGCTGGCCGCCAGGCCCCGACGCCTCAGACACCTCGACCGGGGCGCCGCCGCCCCGCTGGTCGATGACCTGGACCATCACGGCGCCGCCGCCCAACTGCGGGTTCGGGAAGATATACCCCGGCTCGTTCGGCACGAACAGCTCGGGCCGCCGCTCGCCCACCAGGTATCGCCGACCGGGCAGCACAGGACCGCCAGCGTCGCGGACACCGTCGACCGGCTCGAGGGTGTTGGGCACGGGAATCCCCGTGATCTGGGTGCCACCAGACGGCGCCCCCAGCAGGCTCCCGAACGCGCTGCCCAGGCCGGCGAAGATGGGCTTGAAGGCCAGCTCGTTGAGCGCCATCTTCAGCAGCATCTTCTCGAAGCTCTTGGCCAGGGCCTCGAAGCTGGTCTCGCCGTCGACCACCAGGTCCGCGAACGCCGAGCTGACCTCGTCGCTGAACCCGGTGATCGCCTTGGACATCTTGCCCGCGAACGTGTCGTCGGCCTTGTCCGCGAGCGCGTCGTACTTCGCACGCAGCTCGACCACCAGCCGCCCGTGCTCCTCGAGCGTGAGGATCCCGGCGGCGAGCGCGGCGTCGAGGTCCTTCACCTGGTCGGTGAACTTCGCCCACGGGTCGATCCCCTCGCGGATCGACTGCACGCGGTCGGCGAGCTGCTCCATCTTGCGGGCGGCGTCCTCGGCCGCCTTCTTCGCGGCGTCGGTCTCCTTCCTGGTCATCACCAGCGCCGGGGGCGCGGCCTCCCCCAGCTCGATCGCCCAGTCCGCGGCGTCCTGAAAGGCGTCCCCGATGCCGGCGACGCCGTCGATGATCGCCTGGCGGTTGGCCTGCACGCTCTCGGCCAGGCCGGTGACGACGTTCGTGGCGCCCACCACCGCGCCGCCGGCGCCGCCGGGCTTGAACCGGAACTGGCGGTCGATGTCCTCCATCGTCTGGCGCAGGGCCGCGCCCTCGAGCGCCACCGCCTCGCGGGCCCGGGCCTGGCCCGCGGCGATCTCGGCGCCGATGGTGGGCTGGGCCGAGGCCACGGCCGCGCCCGCGGCGGTCAGGCTCCGCAGCACGCCCGCGGCCCCGACGTCGACGCGCCCGACCAGGTCCGCCAGGCCCGAGGGGATGCGCGGGGTGACGCTGGACACAAACTCGTTGAACGCCGCGCCCGCCACGCGGAACGCGGTGACAAACGCCTCCTGGATGAGCGCGGCCTGCGTCCGCAGCGACGTCGCCATGTACGCGCCGGCCTTCTGCACGGCCGCGAAGTTCTCGTAGATCTGCTCCCCCACCTTCCAGCTCGCCAGCGCCACGCCCACGGCCGCGATCGCCGGGGCCATGGCGATGCTCAGGCTGAGCAGGCCGGCCGCCGCTGGGTACAGCACGGCGATGGCGGCGCCGGCGGCCTTGGCGGCCACGGCCACGCCCGACAGGGCGAGCAGGGCCGGGCCGGTCGCGGCCGCCAGCCCCGCGGCCAGGACGATCATCTTCTGCGTCCGCGGCTCGAGCCCGGCGAAGGCCTCGCTCACCTGGTTGAGCAGCCCGATCCCGACCCGCAGCGTGGGCTCGGCCTCGTCGAAGAGCCGGATGAGCACCTCGCCCAGGGGCTTGATGGCGGCCTGGGCCTGCAGCCCAAGCCGCTCGAGCCGCTCGCCCATCTGCTTGGTGGGGTCGGCGGCCCGCACGGCCGCCACCGCCAGGCCCGCGAGCGGGGCGGTCACCTTCAGCGTGAGCTTGCCGCCCAGCTCGGTGAACGCGCGGTCGATCGACTTGACGGTGCCGGACACCTGCGAGCCGAAGCGGGTCAGCCGGTTCGAAGCGGTGTTGATCCCGCTGACGAACTTGGCGACGTCGGCGAGCAGGTCGATCCGGATCGCGCCCAGCGCCATGCGTGTCATTGGGAACCTCCTCGATGGCCGAGCAGCGCCATCAGCTTCCGCTCGACCTCCTCATCCGAGTCCGGCTCGGGCGGCGGGAACAGCGGCTCGAGCGACGGGAAGAACGTCGCGGGCGTCGGGCGCGGCATCCCGTCTTTGGGCGCGGCCGCCAGCATCGTGGCGATCACCCCCGCCCGGTAGTCCTCGCGCCGCACCCGCCGCTCCCACGCTGACCACAGGGCCGGCACGTCGGCGGGGTGCAGGTCCTCGAGGTCGGCGGGCCGCAGCCCCAGCTCCACGATCGCCCAGGCCCGCAGCTCGCGGGCGCTCAGCCCGCGGCCGCGGGCTTCGGAGGGTCCGCCTCCGGCGGCTCCTCGGCGCCGTTGAGCAGGCCCACGGCCTCGATGAAACCGCTGGCCAGGACAATGAACGCCGGCCTGAGATCGGCCGGGCCGAGCGCCACGTCGATCTGCGCCACGGTCATGTCCAGGCATCCGGCCACGAACTTCGCCATGAACCCGGCGCCGATCTTCCGGGCCGCGGCCTGGTAGTGCTCGGCGGCCTTGGCGTCGCCACCGCCGGCGCCGCCCACGTCGCTGTTCTTGTCCTGGTCCGGTTCGAACGGGGGTGCCAGCGCGGCGAGGTCGTCCAACAGGATCGCGTTGGCGGTCTTGCCCAGCGCGGTCTCGACCTGCACGAGGCGTCCGACGCCGAAGGCCACCTCGCGCGGACCGGTGGAAAGCTGGACGGTGACGGTCGGGAGCTTGGACGGCACGGGCGGACCTCCGAAACAAGAACCCCGGGACGCCGCGCTGCCCACTGCCACGGCGCCCCGGGGTCAACGACTCAGGATCAGGTGTTGTTTTCGAACACCCAGTCGCCCGACGGGGTGATCACGACCCGGCGCACCATGCGGTCGCGCATCTGGAACTCGTCACCGATGCTGGAGACGTATCCGGGACCAGCCCAGCGCTTGGCGCCGCCGGGCAGGATGATGCGCCAGTTGCGCTTGGTCTTGGCGCGGGCGTCGGTGAAGAGCTGCAGCTGCGTCGAGTCGTTCTCGATGAGCGACGCCTCGAAGGAGATGTCCCCGATCTCGTGCACGCCGACGGCGATCTTCTCGGCCGCTCCGTTGGGACTCTCCATGTGCGTGGCGTCGACCAGCACAACGCTGATCTGCGGGCCGCTCACGGTGCCGATCTCGGCAACCGGCTGGAATGAGCCCGTGGCGTCGCTCTGCAGCTTTGTCCCGAACCCGCCCTTGGCAATCGTCGCCGGCATGAGCCGCCTCCTTGCGTTGCGCGCCGCGCGTCCGTGCGGTGCTGCGCGATACTTCCCGACGCGGGGGCCGGGTCAAGGTCACTCAGCGGTGTAGATCTGAGCTCCGCCTTTGAGCTGGGGGTTGACGCTGCAGGTCGCAAAGCCCTTTACCTGGCACCCTGGGATCAGGATGAGCAGTCGCCCATCGGGTCCGAATGCCGCGATATGCCAGTGCTCCGCCGATCGGAAGAAAGGGATGCCCGTGGCTTTGTCGGTGATGACGCGCCACGCCGGCGCCCAGAGGTGCATGTACGTCGAACCGTCTGGCATCATCGTCCACTGGTGCAGCGTGACAACACCGGCGGGGAAAACCGCTGGATCTTGATTGCTCATGGCGCCTCGATCTGGTTGGGCTCGTTGTGCAGGACCGTGAAGTCGAGACTGACGAAGTACTTCTCCCGCTCGTCGTCCCACCCCTCCTCTTCGCCGTCGCAGAAGATCCCCTGGATGGAGATCCCCAGGCCGTCGCCCCGGAAGCCGGACAGCACCAGCCGCAGCGTCTGGGCCACCTGGGCGGCGAGCTCGAGGGTGTCGGCCCACACGTCGAACTGGTACAGGGCCCGGTTGAAGCCGCTGTCCCCGTCGTTCGAATACGAGCGGACGCCGCCCCCCTTGTGGTACACGATCGCCGGGTAGACCAGCCCCTTTTGCGGGAGCCGCTCCGGGTAGATGCGCATACCGACCAGGCCGGGCAGGTCCCGGGCGGTGGTGAGCAGCTCGTAGATGGCACCGTTGATCGTCGTCGCCATCAGCCCCGCCCCCCCTTCGCCCCGTTGATCACCTCGTCGCGGATGCCGCGGACGATGGTGTCGAGCGCCTCGTCCTTGCGCAAGTCGAACGCCGCCCGCATGAACGGCCGCGGGCGCACGCCCGGGTTGGTGCCCTTGCCCTGGGGCCGGGGCTGCGTGCCGAACTCCACCAGGTGCGCGTAGTTGCGCGGGTAGATCTCCCCGCGGTAGTACCGGCGCTCGCCCTTCTTCCGCTTCTGCTTTTTGATGCGCCCGCTCTTCTCGTTGAGCCGAAACGCGTTCGGCAGCACCAGCACGCGCATGACGATGACGTTGCGCTCCTTGCCGAGCCGGTCGGTCTGCGCCGCGATGCTCTTCTGCAGGGCGCCGTACCGGACCGCGACCAGGGTGCGGGCCTCGTCGCGGATGATCACGGCGCCGCGGTACAGGTTCCGGCGCACCACGCTCATGCCGACCTTGCGGGGCAGGTCGAGCAGCCGGGACTGCACGTCCTTGAGCCCCAGCACCACGCCGTCCGCTGCGCCGCGCATCACCCACCCCCGGGCCCGGCCACGGGCTCCCGCGCGAACGCCAGCAGCACCAGGCTCTCGCGCCGCTCGGGCTCCTGGACGTCGGTCACCTCGTACACGTCCCCGTCGTGCTGCACCCGCCAGGTGGCCCGCACGCCGGGCCGGTACCGGATGGTGATCCGCACGCTGCGCTTGTGCTCGCGGCGGTCCGCGTCGAACCCCTCGCCGCCGGGCAGGGCCTCGACGTTGGCCCACGCCTGGCCGACGGTCTGCCAGGCCGTGGTCTCCTCGCCGATGGCGTTCCGCACCGGCACCGGCTGCAGCAGCGTCACCCGCCTGTCGAGAGTCCCGGCCCGCATAGCGCCTCACGAGGAAAGCGGGGTGCCGGGCCCGGGGCGTCCGTGCCCCGGGCCGGGCCCCGGGGAAATCACCAGAGGGCGACGATCGCCGTCGCTGTGGTGCCGGTCGCGTACACGCGCTTCGCGCGGATCGGCAGGATGGTGCCGGCCGCGACGCTCGCGAACTGCACGTTGGTCCCGCCGCCGACCAGGTCGACGGTGACGTTGCCGGCGCCGCCGATGAACAGCGAGCGGCTGAAGTTCGCCAGGTCGGCGCCGTCGTTGGGGGTCACGGCCGCGGCGTTGCTGGCGGGGGAGCCGAGGCCGTCGGCGTGCGAAGCGAAGGGGTCCGGCATGGGGGAGCTCCTGGGAGGCGGCGGGGGTGCGCTCGCATACTTCCCGGCGCCCCGCCGAGGTCAACCCGCGCCGGACGGCGCAGAGGGCGGCGTGGCGGCCGCCTGCGGGGCCGGGCTCGCGGGGGCGGCCACGGGGGCCCCCTGGCCCCGGCCGCCCAACAGGGCGACCAGGACGGGCGTCAGCGAGGCCAGGGCCTGGGCGGTCGGGTCGGGCTTGAGTTCCTTCTGGGCCTCGTCCCACGTCTTGTCCGCCAGGGCCTTGCGTCCCGCCCGCCCGAGGCCGAACGCGCCGGCGGCCGCGGCCACCAGCCAGCCGGGGTCGAGCCCGCCGGTCAGCGGCGCGGCGGCGGACGCGACTCCCTGCACGAGCCCGACGATCCCCTCGCGCTGGGCCCACTGGCGCTCGAGGTCCGCCTGGCCCTGGGCGACGGCGGCCGCGACGTTCCGCCTGGTGGCCTCGAGGTCGCGCCCGATGCGGGCGGCGGCGTCGGCCGCGGCCCGGGCGTCGGCCTCGTACCGGCGCTTGAGGTCCCGCAGCTGGGCGGCGGTGTCGCCCTCGAGGTCGGCGACCGCGTCCTCGAACTCGGCCAGCCGGGCGTCGGCCTCGCGGGCGAGCCGCTCGGCCTCCTCCTTGGCGTGGCGCTCGGCGGCGTCCACGCGGACCTGCCCCTCGCGGGCGAGCGCCTCGGCCGTGAGCGGCGGCGCCTCGGGCTGCCAGGGGTTGGGCACGGTGGGCTCCGCGCACCCGGCGAGCGCCGCCACCAGCACGAGCAGGACCACGAGCACGAGCGTCGATCGGACCATGGGGACCTCCCTCACGCGAACACGTCCAGCCGGTACGGCCACAGCAGGGTGTCCCCGGCCATGGGCGTCTCGGCCACGATCGTGCCGGTGATCACCGTTTCACGGTTGGCGTACCAGTGCGCGACGTACTGCAGCATCGCGGTCTTGATGGGCTCGGGCACGGCGTTGGCCGCGCCGAAGCCCGCGACGTACTCCACCTGCACCGAGTCCAGCTCGTCGCGGGTGGCGGGCCAGCTCGAGCCGTAGGCCGGGCGCACGGTGTGCTGGCCGAGCTGGGCCTTGTTGTCCAGGACGTACGCCGAGGGCGAGAGCGTCTGCAGCGCGCCCGCGGTGTCGATGTACTTCACGCTGGAGACGCTCGCGACCGGCCCGCGGCCCAGGCGGAACGACGGCTGGCCGCGGCGGTCGAGCGACGATGGGAACCCGTCCAGCCACGCCCGCCAGGTCTGCGTGATGAGCGAGCGGTTGGTGATCGTCTCGGCCCGCTGGCGGGCCGCGGTGATCAGCGCGGTGATCGCCGCGTCGTCGTCAGGGATGTCGACGCGCAGGTGTGCCTTGGCCTCGGCGAGGGTGACGGGTTCGGACGCCGGCGGTGTAACGAGCTCGTACTGCACGCCGGTCTCCTACGCCCGGGGTTCCCCGGCCCGCGTCCTGTGCAAGCCGCGGGCCGGGGATGCGGCGGGGTGTCGGGTGAACGGTGGCGCCGCGCCCTGGGTCGGCCCGGGACCACCCCGGGCCGCTGTCTTTCACTCGTCGGTCGCGGGCTGCTGGCGGCGCTGGCGGCCGGCGGTCTCGGCCGCGGCCCGGGGCCCCCGCGTCTCGGGCGTCTCGGCCCGTTGCGCCGGGACGGGCTTGGCGTGGCGGACGACGGGCTCGGCGCACCCGGCGTCGAGCAGGGGCTTGGCGTCCTCGGGGGGGAGGTCGTAGGTCTTCTCCGCGTGCAGGACGCCCAGGTCGGGGCTGGCGGCGGTGGTGCGCATCTTGATGAGCATGGGGAACAGTCTCCGGGGTGGTGTGGGCTTGTGGACCTGCGCCATGCTCCGACTCAGGAGCTGGCCATGATCCCGGCGTTCTTGAGAACCGCGAGGATGCTGTTGATGTGCGCGACCACGTCGCGGAAGTTGTTATTCAGCGTGGTCTGGTTGAACGCGCCGCCGACGTCGGCGACCGTGCCGTCGGCGGTGCCGACCGTGGCGCCCAGGTCCGCCAGCAGCGCGGCCTGCGTGCCGTTGGACCGGAAGATCGCCCCGGTCTTGAGGTCGATGATGCCGCCGTTTTCGATGACGATGGACGAGCCCGAGGGGATGGTGATCTGCTGGCCGCCCTGCTCGCGCCGCGCGCCGGGGAAAGTGGTCATGGCTGCACGTCTCCTGGTTGGGCGGGGCCGATCCCCCGCGAAGCCGCCGCCCCGGGTGTCCCCGGGGCGGCGGTGAATCTCACGCGATCAGCTCGGCTTAGGCGGTGCCCTCGGCCGGCGTGGTCACGACCTTGGAGGTCGCCACCACGGTCGAGCCCTGGACGGCCGCGGACTTGCGGAGCCTGTACTTGATGGCCACCACGCTGTCGATGACGGCGTTGGCGGTGCCGCGCACAACGGTGGCGCGGACGTAGCGCTTGCCCGGACGGCAGACGTCCAGGACCGCGATCTTGTTGTCCTGGTCGTCCGCGACGGCCACGGAGGAACCGGCCAGGTCGGTGAAGTCGTCGGGCGAGCCGCCCGAGTTGTTGGACTGGTTCGCCTTGAGGGCGGTGACCGCGTTGGTGGTCAGCGCTCCGAAGGCCGCGATAAACAGCACGCCGTCGCAGTCGCTGCAGTCGACGGCCGTGCAGTCGACGTTGGTGGTGCCGGCGGCCACCGCGTTCGACACGCGGATGATTTCCACCGACTCGAACATGTTCGTGAACAAGGGGGATCTCCTTGTCAGAGGTCAGGTGAACAGCGGAGAAGCCGCGGGAAGGTGGACGGGTAGATGGTCGGGAACGGGCGGGCCTTCGCGGCCCGATCGATCAGCCGAGCTTGCCGCGGACGAAGGCCTCGGCCAGGACGGGCATGCCGTCGCACTCGAGGCGGCCGATGAACTCGACCTTGTTCTGCTTGGCCGCGGTCTCGACCAGCCGCTGCACGCTGAAGGTCGCGGCGTCGGCGATGTGGTAGAACGAGTAGTCGGCGAGCATCGCCACGTACTGCCCGGTCGTGAAGGTGTTCGGGACGTACTCGCTCTCGGCCACCGGCAGCTGCAGGATGACGTCCGGCTCGCCGGCGGTCAGGCCCTGGCGCCAGAGGTACTGGCCGTTGCCGTCCTTGAGCTTGGCGATCTGCTCCATGCCGTTGCGGTGGATCATCCACCGGGCCCGGCTGCGGTAGGCGGCCTTGAGCGCGTACTTCATCGCGATCAGGCCGTCGGCGGTGAACGCCGTGGTCCCGCCGCAGACGACGTCGCGGGACGTCGGGACGCCCGCGTTGCTGGCGACGAACAGGCCCAGCGGCTTGTTGGCGCCGTCGCCCAGGAGGAAGTTCTTCTCCTGGGTGATGGCGAACTTGTACGCCAGGCGGTCCAGGATGAACGACTCGGCCGAGGGGTTGAGCCGCAGCATCTTGCGGCTGATGGCGATGCCCTTGCTGCACAGCGTCGGGTTGAGCTCGCGGCGTCCGAACTTCATCGCGGTGTCGAACGTGCCGGTCGTGAGCTCGCCGGTCCACTCGCCGTCGTCGGGGTCGGCGTCGAGCGACGCCTCGCCCAGCGACTGCGCCTGGGTGACGGTGATGACCGTGGCGAACTGGCGGACGAACACGAGGTCGTCCAGGGCCTTGATGAGCCCGGCCTGCATCTGCATGGGGGCGACCAGGTAGCCGCCGGAGGTGTCGACGTCGGCGACGATGTCGCGGGTCTCGACGTCGTCCCCGCCCCAGTCGGAGCGGTGCTGCGGGGCGTCGGCCACGTCCAGGACGCCGCTGGCCCGGCCGCTGAGCAGGTAGGTGCGGTAGGCCGCCCGGTACTCGGGGCTGGCGCGGTGGCCGCGCATCACCATGCGGCGGACTTCGCCGCTCTTGAGCTTCCAGCGGCGGACGGTGGGACGATCGCCGCCGGGGTGTTCGCGGCCACGCTCGCCACCCGTCCCGCGCCGCTCGGGCTCGGTGGGGTTGGTGGTGCGGCCGCGGCTCTCGCGGCTGCGGTCCTCGAGGTCCGCGAGCTGCCGCTGGCGCTTCAGGTCGCCCTCGAGCTCGTTCACCTCGTCGGTGAGCTTCTTGTGCAGCTCCATGCACTTGTCGAACATGACCCGCTCGTCGGCGGTCATGGTGGCCCGCTTCTCGGTTTCCGCCTTCGCCGCGACGTCGCGTGCGTCGACCAGAGCCTTCTCGCGCTCGGCCCGCTTGTTCTCGATCTGCCGCATCAGTGCGGTCATGGGGTGCCCTCCTGGCAAGTGGGTTGGTGGAACGTCCGGAGCGTCCGGCCCGGCGCCCGATGGGCTCCTGGTCAGACCCTCGCGGCCTACACCCGCCGTCCTCACCCCGATGGGGCTGCCGACCGCGGCGCCGCTGTCTGCTCGCATACTTCCCGTGCGCGTGCCGGGGTCAAGCGTCAGCGGCGGCCCTGGTTCTGCGCGTTGCGCCTGGCCGGACGGCGCCGGCCCTTGGGCCGCCGCGGGCTCTCGTCGGTGCGGGTCTGCCGGTCGTACCACCCGGGCGGCGCGTCGGGCCGCGGGATCGCATGGAGGGTGAGCGTGTGCTGGTTGAGGGCGGAGCCGAGACCGATGGCGGTCGCGGCGAGCCACGGCGAGCTGTGCCTGTTGTCCATGGCGGGCATACTGCCCGCGCCCGCGCCCGGGTCAACCGCGCAGTTCCGCCTCGGCCAGCCGCAGCCGCGCCAGCCGCATGTCGTCCTGGCCGCGCTCGCGGGCCAGCGCGTCCTGGTAGATCGCCTCGGCGTCGGCCTTCGAGACGCCCGACCGCGCGCCGACGTCGGTGTCCGGGTACGCGGGGAACGTCACGGGCCCGACGTCGTAGAGCTCGGCCACGCGCAGAATCTCCCGCAGCGTCGGCTTGCTGCGGTCGTTGCTGAACGTCCAGCGGTCCTCCCCGACCACGAACGCGAAGCTCTGCTGGCTCACGTCCCCGCGGGTCACCATCGCGTACACGTCGTCCGCGGTGCGCGTGGTCGGCACCTGGCACTCCATGTGCAGCCCGCGGGCGTCGGCCCGCAGCGCCAGCGTCCCGGCCTTGGTGCGGCCGAGCACCTGGTTGGGGTCGTGGTTGAACAGGCAGCGGACGTCGGGGGCCGCCTTGAGGACGTCGTCAAACGCGCCCTGGCGGATGACCTCCACGAACCACCCGCCCAGCAGGTCGCTCTCGAGGTCGTACACCGCGGAGTACCCGCGGAGCACCCGCTTGCCGCCGCCCAGGTCCTCGGCCCGCAGCTCCCCCACGCGGGCGATGCGGCGCTCGAGGGAACCCTTCACCGGCTTGAGTGCGTCAGCCACGATCGACCTCCTGGGGGCTCCACGCCCCGACCACCGTTCGGGCCAGGGCCCGGACCAGCTCTCCCGCCTCCGCGTCCGGGCGGGAACGCTCCCAGCCCGCGACCTCGCCCGCGTCCGCCGCCGCCAGCGCCCCGGCCAGCTCCACCGACCGGTCGCACCACGCCCGCGCCAGGGCCCCCGCCAGGCCGACCGCCGGGGTGGTGCACCCTCCGGGCACCAGCCGGGCGCCGACGTCCAGGGCGGCCTCGACGGCCGGCAGCAGCTCTCGCTGCGCCGGCACCTGGTCCGCGAGCACGCCCCCGAACTCCGACCAGGACGCCTCGTCCTTCGCCGCCCGCTTGGCCTTGTCCCCCAGCGTGCGGGCCAGGCGGCGCAGCGCGGCGGCCACCACCTCGTGCTGCCCCTCGCACGCCGCGGTCAGCAGGCGGGCCCGCTGGGCGTCCTGGGGCGGGTCGGACGGGTCCGCGGCCGGATCCGCGGGCTTGGGCGCCGGCGCCGCCGGGTCGGCGGGCTCGTCCTCGCCCGCGAGGACCTTCTCCTCCTGGGCCTTGAGCGTCGCCGGCGTGGTCATGTTCACCGGCACCAGGAAGATGTTGCCCTTCCCGTCCGCGATCGGCGGCCGGTTCTCCGCGGCCCGGACCTCGTCGGGGCTCATCCACCCGCCCTTGATCGCCTTGTCGTACGCCTCGCTGCGGGTCTTGAGGTCGGTCCGCAGCAGCGCCGACGCCAGGTGCTCGAAGTACATCGCCCGCCGCTCGTCGGGCCGCAGCAGCTTGCGGCTGAATTCCTGCTCGACGCGCACCATCCAGGGGTGCAGGCAGTCGCCCAGATAGTCCAGGCTCTGCTGCTCGATGTTGCTGAAGGTCGCGCGGCTGAGGTCGCCGGCCTTGTGCACGGGGAACCGGAACCACCGGCAGATCTCCGCAACGTTGAACTGGCGGCTCTGCAGAAACTGGCCGTCCTCGGGCGGGACCGACCACTTCGAGAGTTTCATGCCCTGCTCGAGGACCGCCAGGCGGTGGGCCTTGTCCGGCCCGTTGTGGATCTCCTCGAAGCTCTCGCGGAGGTGCTTCAGCGCCGCCTCGCCCAGCTTGCCCGGGTGCTCGAGCACGGCGCTGGGGTGCCCGCCGTTTCCGAAGAACCGGCGGCCGTACTGCTCGACGGCGTAGACGCCGCCGATGGTCTCGCGGGCGAAGCGGACCACGCTCCACCCGCGGAGCGAGTCGCCCAGGCCGCGCACGTGCACGACGTCCTCGGGGGCGAGCCGCTTGGTCCGCCCGTCGTCGTCCACGTACTCGTACACGAGCAGCCCGCTGGTGAGCCGGCGCAGGCCCATCCGCCAGGGCTTGAGCCACCAGAGCTTCAGGGGGTCGCCCGCGCGGGTGCGCTCGACCTCGGCGAACCCGCCGCCCCACACCAGCGCGTCGCGGATCAGGCTCTCGCGGAGGGTGAACGCCGTGGACTCCTCGTTGGGCTCGAGCGACATGAGATCCGCGGCCGGGTGGTCGCGCACGCGCTCGCGGTACCCGCCGTCGTCCTCGGCCCGCATGTAGAGGTGTACGGGGAGCTTGGCGATGTCCGCGGAGATCGAGCTGACGCAGCACCAGAACGTGCTGAGCCCCAAAGCGAGCCACTCGTCCACCTCGACGCCGGCGGCGGACGTGCCCCGCAGGGCCCCGCCCCACCAGCCGTTGTCATCGGACGGGTGCGCGCCGGCGATGACGCGCCCGCGCCGGGCCAGCCCCAACCCCGACATGATGTCGCGCACCAGGCTCAAGGCGTGCCTCCCGCTCGACTACCGGTCCCGCTGGGCCCGGCCGGGCGGGCCGACGATCCGCCTGCCGCGGGCCCCGGCCAGGCCCATGGCCACCACCACCATCAGGGCGCCGACCACCACCAGGGCGATCGCCGGGTCGATCCACCACAGCCCGACCGCGACGCTCGCGAGCCCGCCCAACAGCAGTCCATCGGCCAGCAGCTCCCTCATACGGACAAGATCCCTCGCGTCTCGTACACCGACGTCTGATCCTCGCCGAGCGTACCGCGTGCCAGCGCCATAACAAGCGCCACCAGGCCGTCGATTCGGCCGGTGCTCTTGTGCTTCGCCAGCTTGATGTTGCCGCTGGAGTCCCCGATCACCGCGGCGTTGGACACCATCCAGCGGAGCACCGGGTTCCCCCCGTGCCGCAGCCGGCGCTGCAGGACCAGGGCCTCGAGGGCCTTGGTCGGCTCGCTCATGTACTTCATGCCCTGGCCGAACTCGAAGCAGTTGATCCCGTCGTCGCGGAGCTGGATGGCCAGCTGCGTGGCGCCGTGGGGGTCGTACGCGAGCTCCTGGATCTCGAACTGGGTGGCGATCTCCAGGACCTGCGTGCGGATGAACGAGTAGTCGATGACGTTGCCGGGGGTCAGCGTGATGTACCCCTGCCTGGCCCAGAGCCGGTACGGGACGCCGTCGCGGCGCTCGCGGTCCTCGATGTCGTCCTCGGGCAGGTAGAGCCACAGGTGCGCCGCCCAGTCGTCGGCGTCCTTGAACACCGCGCCGACGGCGCTGAGGTCCGTGCGCTTCGACAGGTCCATGCCGAGCCAGGCTTCGGGGCCGAGCGTGCGCAGGTCGACCGGGCCGTTGCAGGCGTCCCACTTGTCCATGGACATCCAGCGGGTGGCCTGCTCGGTCCACTGGTTGAGGTGCAGGCGGCGGAAGGCGTTCTCTCGCCCGGGGGAGTTCCGCGCCTTCATGTACTCGGCGCGGAACGCCGCGAGCGTGAAGGTGACGCCGAGGTTGGGATTCGCCTTCTTCCAGACCGCCGGGCTGTGCCAGTCGTCGGTCGGGTCGGCCGCGAAGATCAGCGGGAGGTACTCGGGGTCCTCGATGATCCCGTCGCGGACCTTGCAGGCGTAGTCCCAGATCTCCCAGCCGACGCTGTTGCGGTCGTAGCCGGCGGTGGAGATCACCACCTCCATCGGCTGCTCGCGGGCGGTCGAGCCCGACGTAAGAACGTCGTACAGCTCGCGGTCCTTGATCGCGTGCACCTCGTCGATAATGCACGCGTGCGGGTTGAACCCGTGCTTGGAGCTGGCCTTCGAGGTCAGCATCTGGACGCTGGACAGCGACCTGGGCTGCAGGAGCGAGACCTTCGAGACCTCGATCGACTCGGCCAGGTCCTCGGACCCCAGCGCCATGCGCTTGGCCTCGGTGTACACGATGGCGGCCTGCTCGGCGGCGCTGGCCGCGAGGTAGACCTCGGCGGCGTGCTCGTTGTCCGCGAACGCCAGGTACAGGGCGATGCCCGCGGCGAGCGTGCTCTTGCCGTTTTTGCGGGGGATCCACGCGCTGGTGCGGCGGTACCGGCGCGTGTGGTCCGGCCGGAACCAGCCGAACAGCCGGCGCAGGTACTTCTTCTGCCAGGTCTGGAGCTTGAACAGCCGCTGCGCCCAGCGCCCTTTGCTGTGCTTCAGACACCACTCGAAGAACTCGCACACCCGGTCGGCGGCGTGCTTGGAAAACCAGTACCCGCGGGCCCGCAGCCGGGCGTCCATCCTGAGCTCGACGGGCGAGCCCTGCTCGCCCAGGTCAAGCCGCGACGGCGCCGGTGCGCGCCGGACCGGCTTGCGGCGGCGAGCCGCGGGCGGACGCTTCGCGGGCTTCGGGACGGGCTTTGGCACGGAGATTCACTACGCCGGCGGGCGCTGCTTTCCCCCGCCGGTGAAGAGGTCGAACCGTCGCCGGGGCGCCGGGGGCAGCGGGCCGGCGTCGGACCCGCCCGCCAGGCCGAGCGTGGTCTCGGGAGCGGGGCCCAGGACGGCCTGCACGTTGATGCGGGAGCGGGCCGCGGCCGACATGCCGAAGCGGTCCTCGAGCTTGAGCAGCTCGCTGGGCAGCCGGCGGAACTCGATCATCTCGGCACGCTCAGTCTGGTAGCGCGGCTTGCCGTCCGGCCCGGGGATCATGTACGTGGCGCCCCGCGGCCCCTTGGTCATCAGCTCGCGGCGCAGCTCCCAGTATCGCGCCTGCATCTCGCAATACCGGGCGAACGGGAAGACGTCGGCGACGGTCAGCGTCTTCATCGAGATCAGCACGGGGGCGACGTGGTCCCACACGCGCCGGGCCTGCTCATCGAGCCAGGGCGGCGCGACGACGTCCCCCGCCGGCGGGATCGGCTCGTTCGCGTTGAGCTCGCGGCGGCCGGGGTTCCCCGCGGCGCGCTTCAACACGGTTGGCTTGGGCTGAGGTCCTCGAGCTCCCATCGCGTCATCCTTCCCGGCTGGGCGGCTCACAGGCCAGCGCTCGGTCGATGGCCTCGCGAGCGAGCCGGAGTTTCTTCGCGGTCGCATCGCCAAACTGCGACATCTGCTCATCGCTCCAGGTCAGCGAACCCAGAGTGAGGTTCAGAACTCCGTTCATGTACCACTCTCTCATTGGCGTCAGCGCCTCCTCGAGGCCGGCCCACAGCCGGCGGACGCGTTCCGCGACCTCCGCTGTCCGTGTTGTGTCGTCGCTCATTTGACCTCCAACCCCCCCCCCTCCAAAACCTGCGCCCGGGAAAATTGAGGGCCCCGCATCGGTCCCCTCGCACCCTCCCAGGGATTGAACCCCCCTACCCCCCCCGCGGGGGGGACCACCCTAACGCCCGGTACCCCCCCCAGCCTCCGGGGGGGGGGGGGGGTGGATGCCGAACACCCGAACCCCTCCGACTTGCCCGGCTGCGGCCGCCCGGTACGCTCGCGCGGTAGACCCCACCACACCCCGGCCTGCAGGACGCGGGCCCGCCAGGAGGCACGGACATGGCCCTGCTGACCAACCAGAAGCCCGCTCTCGCCGGTACCACCATCACCACCACGTCCGCCGCGGCGGGGGGTGACACCCTCAACAACCAGCGCGGCAAGACCGCGCTGCAGGTCACCAACGGTGGCGGCGGCAGCATCAACGTCACCGTCGGCGTTCCCAGCCCCACCCCGGTCCGGGCTGCCGATGGGCAGTTCCCCGCCCAGTCGCTCACCAGCACGGTGGTCGCTGTGCCCGCGGGCGCGACCAGGATCATCGGGCCGATCCCGCCCGCGTACAACGACGGCAACGGCATCGTCGCGATCACGTACTCGGCCGTGACGTCGGTCACCGTTGCCGCCCTCGACCTGGACGTGTGAGCTTCCGCCCCTGGGCCGCGTCCTTGGCGGTCTTGGCGGCGTGGCACGCCCGGCACAGCCCCTGCAGGTTCTCCATCGAGTCGTCCCCGCCCCGTGCCTTGGGCACGACGTGGTCGACCGCGAACGACGGCTCGCGCCTGCACTGCCTGCAGATCGGGTCGCGGTTGAGCACCATCTGCCGCAGCCGCCGCCAGGTTGCCCCGTAGCCGCGGCTCGAGGCGGACCCCTCCGTGGACGCCCACGCCTGGCGGGACGCGTCCGCGGCCTCCTGGTGGGCGGGGCAGCGGGATCCGGTGCCGAGGTTCCGGCAACCGGGGACTGAGCACGCGCGGAGCGGCTTCATTGGCACGGCAGGGCCTCCGTTTTGGCCAGGTGCTCTTCGACGTTCATGATGAGCTCGAGTCCGGGGGTGTCGACGGCGCGTTCCAGCGCCTCGCGGTTCACCGCGTACACCCCGAGCCCCGAGTTGGGATAGGGCCTGGTCACGGTCACCATGCGCCAGATCTCGAGTACGAGCAGCGCTCGGTCGAGCGTGAGCAGGCCGCAGCCGACCGCGTCGGCGAGCTGCCGGCGGGTCACGGGCACGAACTCGAGCGCCGCGACCGTCCAGAGCACCGCCTTGATCGTCATCGACCGCACGCTGCCGCCGTAGGCCCGCGGCACCGTCGGCAGGTACGCGCCGAGAATCAGCCGCTGGGTGGGGAGATCGATCTTCGCGGCGAGCCGCTCGACCCGCTTTCTTCTCGTGCGGGCGCGTGTCATGGTCGCGGCCCCACCCGCACGAACCACAGCGGCACCTTTCCTGGCCGCGGCGTCGCGGACTTCCTCGCCTGCATCGCCCAGTTCTGGGCACTGCCTTCGTTGGCGCGGCACCATTCGACGAGCTTGTACCGCTGGTTGATGTCGGCAATGAGCTCGCTCGCCTGCACGGCGTCGCCAACGTTCGGGCACCTCGCCTCGAGCATCTCGATCGCCTCGGCCAACTGCGCACCGGGCGGGCGCTTCGGCCGACTCTTGATCGTGGTGGGCGGGGTCGGCATCCCGACCGCGCATGCGGTCTCGGCAGCTGGTGCAGTCTGGGTCGCCGCCGGAGTGTCGGCCGTGAGCGTGGGTGCGGTGGGCTCGGGCGGTGTCCCGCCCGCACAGCGGTCCCGGACAGCCGCGAGGCACAGAGACAGCGCGTGCAGGTTGATTCGCCGGTCCTGCACCATCTCCTGGTTGACCGCCCAGACAACAGCCGCGACCCAGCAGAGGTTGAGCTGCTTGGAACTGAGGCCCTCGAACCACGGGATCAGGTCGGCGAGGTTCTCAGGAGCGCCCTCGACCAGCCCCACCTGCTGTTCACTCGTCTCGGGCCTGAGCAGCAAGCTCAGCGAGGCCTTGACGTCCTCAATGCCGGCAATGGCCTGTTCGATCGCCGATCGGCCTGTCACAGGATGCTCCTCAGTCGCTGGGCCGCTTCCATCGCGTCTCGCGGCCCGCAGTTGAACACGGTGTTGCCCTGGCGAGCGCCCACGGCGCCGCGGGCGAGCCAGTCCGCCACCTCGCGGACGACGTCGGACGGGTCCTGCACGTCGCCGGTGATGAGCCGGGCCCGGATCCGCACGCCGGGCCCGCACCCCTGGGCGACGTGCCACTTCGCCACCCCGCCGCAGTACACCTGGCTGTCGTTCTTGAACAGCCCGGCCTCCTTCAGCGCGTCGAGCACGGCCTTGTCCAGGTTGTCCCGGTCGGGCCGGGCCACGTGCGGGATGCGCCCTGGCGGGGACGCCTTCTTCGCCAGCCGCTGCGGCCTGGGGAAGTACGCGTCGATGGTGAGCCAGACAGGCCCGTCCCATGGCTCGCTCGGCATCTTGCCCTGGCCCGCGGCCTTCACCGCCGCGAACCACGCGTTGGCACGCGCCCAAGCCTCGTCCTTCTTGTTGCCCGGCCGGGGGTTCTTCGAGGGCTTGGGGTGGTAGACCTGGGCGATCCACTTGCCGCTCTTGGTCTTCATGGCTCGGGCGTTGGGCCGCGGGCGACCGTGGGGGATACCGGGAACGCTGAGGCTGACGGTGTTCATGGGCGGGGGCTCCGTTCGACCAGCGCGTGCACCGCCACGGTCGCGAGCGCGGCGGGCACGCAGTACGCGGTGATGACCGCCCAGGCCGGCGCGTCCCGCATCACCGCCTGGACGCCGGCCCACAGGAACAGCACGCGCGTCAGCGTCACCAGGAACGCGCTCAGGCCGCTGCGCCAGGCGCTGGCCCCGCGGGCGGTGCGGAGCCGGTCGAGCCACACGACGGCCTCGAGGACGGCCACCAGGGCGAGAATGGCGAGGGCGGTCACAGACGGGCTCCTGGCCGGTCCCGGACGGTGCGCCTGGCCGCGGCGAGCGCCTCGGCCACGCCCATGCGATGCTGCGGGTCGATCGTGTTGGCGAGCTCGAGCAGCTCGTACAGCGTGAACTCCGCGACGCGGGGCCCGCCGTGGATCTTCTCGACCAGGATCTGCATCGCCTTGGAACGCAGCACCAGGGCGACGCGAGATGGGCCGGTGCGGTCGGCGTAGGTCACTTCTTCTCTCCGCTGCGCACGTGCATGGCCAACATCGCGCACTGCCGGATCGCCTCCGCGAGAACGAGAGCCTCTTCCGGCAGCATGAAGAAAGGCTCGACCTCGCCACTGCCGACGAACACATCAACCCCTCTCTCGCCGTCAAGATGACCACTGTCGACCTCGGCTTGGCACCCGTTACCAAAATCGATCTTCATCGCAGCACCTCCCGCCGCGAGGTCATCTCGCGGCGCTTCCAGGCCTCGGTGTACTCGTCGCGGCGCTCGGGCTCGACGTACCGCAGGTCGCACTTCTCCCAGCACGTGAGCTCGTCGGGCGTGGCGATCCGGTTGCCCAGCGCGTCCACCAGATGGCCGTCGATCGAGGCCTTGCCCTCGGGGCTGATCCCGTGCACGAACTTCCACCGGGCCAGGAACAAGATCCCCAGCTCGCTCGGGCCCGTGCGCATGAGCTCGATCCACCCGCGGTTGGACCCGTCCGCGGCGTAGCGGAACACGTCGAGCGGGAACCGCAGCAACGTGCCCGCCTGCGTGTCCTTGAGCTTCACCAGCAGCGAGCACGCCAGGAAGTGCGGCTTGAGCCCGCGGACCACTTCGACGCGCCCCTTGGCCACGCTCGCGGCGATCGCGTCGTGCAGGGTGTCGCACGCGCCGCCCGAGAACAGCCCCGCGGACTCCCCCTCGGGCTGGGCCGGGCCGATGATCTCGATGTCGCCCACGGTGGGGCGCCGGCGGCGGATCGAGCCGACCACCTGGTAGTACGGCTCGCTCAGGCCCCACATGCGGAAGATGGCGCCCGCGGCGGCCTCGGCCCGCTCGATGGGCAGACGTTCTCCGGTGCTCATGAGTCGCGCTCCTGGTGCTTGGCCAGCAGCGCCGGGATCTCCCGCACGCGTGCGAGCAGCTGCGGCTGGTCCTGCGCCTCGAACGCCCGGTGGATGCGACGGAGCTGGCGCTCGAGTTCGTTGGCCGCGGCCTCGGCCACCGCACGCCGCTTGGCGGCCACGGCGAGCAGCTCGACCCGGCAGTACGTCGCCTCCCCCAGGTGAAACTCATCACCGTTGAGCACCGACTGCAACCGGGTCAGCCAGTACTGCTCCTGGTCGAGCAGCGGGCGGCTCTTCAGGTCCGCTGGCGGCCCGTGGATCGGCCGGCGCCGCGGCGGGACCGCCGGCTTGCGAAAGAACCCAGTCATCATCGGCCCTCCGAGGGCTTGGCCTGGGTGGCCCACGTCGAGTGTTCGTCAAACGGCACCCGCGCGAGCTCGGTGGCGTGCGCCTCGATCCGCGCTTGCCACTCCTCCACGGTCTTGCCCGTGATTTGGGCCATGAACGCGATGTGCTTCGAGATCGCCACCATGGCCTGCGCGATCCGCCGCGCGTTCAGGTCCTCGGTGTCCGACAGCGACTTGGCCTCGAAGGCGACCGACTCGGCGCGGGCGATGATCATCATGCCGTTGTCGGGGCACAGCAGCTCTGCGAGTCGAACGTCGCTCCGCACGACGCTTGGGTTGGGGTGGTGCTCGTCTTTCATTGGACCATCTCCGGCCAGGGGATCCCGGCGTCCTGGAAGTGCTTTCGGGCCTGGTTGAGGTGCTCGACCGCCTCGAACTGCGCGTCGGCCCCGTCCTTGTCCGACGCGGTGATCCGCATCACCGCCAGCCTGGCGAGCCACACCGACGTCGCTGCGTCGGCCACGTCGCGCAAGCGCTCGACGTCCGACCGCTTCGCCGGCGCCGGGCTCGCGGGCGTGCGCTTGGTCGGGTACCCGCAGTGCAGGCACTGCACCCTCTCGGTCAGCCCGGGGTTGCACAGGAGCTCGTGGCCGCAGTGCGGGCACTTGGGGGGCATCAGGCGTCCTCCTCGTCGTCGGCGCCCGCGGCGTCCCCGCCGCCCATCTGGCCGGGGTCGTCGTCGTCAGGCGAGTGCGGCTTGGCGGGCCCGGGTTTGCGGGCCTTGGCCGGCGGCGCGGGCTTGGCGGCGTCCTTGGCCCGCAGCTCGGGCGGGAGGAACTTGTCGATCGTCGGCGGCTTGGCGACCTCGACGCCCAGGATCTCGATGAGCGACTGCGCGATGCCGCTGCGGGCGTCGCTGACCTCGAGCAGCCCGTACATCCGCTTCCCGCCGCGCTCGAGCTGGAGCAGACCATCCCAGCTGGGCTGCTTGAGCAGGCCGACCAGGGACCGCCACCCGGGCGTCTGCAGCACCTTGGCCCCGTGCTGGCCGGGGATCTTGTGCCACATCTCGTGCTCCTGGAGCAGTACGAAGAGCGGCCACGCGCCGGGCCTGGCGGCCAGCCACCGCTGCATCGCGGGGTTGAGCTGCTTGTCCACCCACTCCCGCAGCGCGTCCGTGAGCTTCCACTCTGCCTGGCGCCGCAGCGAAGACTCGGTCTCGCTGGTCTTGGGCGCCGCCCGGCTCTCCTCGTGCTTGCGCGTGCGGCCCGCGTCCAGACGGGACTGCGCCCGCTCGCGGACCGCCGCCGGCCGGATGAACGCCGGCGCCGCCTCCGAGGCCTTGGCCTTGACCAGGGCCTCGGTGGGCTTGCCCTTCACGGTCAGGACCGCGGCCTCGGCCTTCTTCGCCGCCTTCGCCAGGGCGGCTCCCGCGGCGCTGTTCTTGTGGCGCCAGCACGCGTGCTGCGTGCACACGCCGGCGCCCTCGGCGTTGGTCGTCCCGTTGTGCCGGACGCTGACCCGTGCCCGCCCATCCTCGAAGAGGCCGGGCGAGTTCTTCGAGTTGAACTCGCACGTGGTGCACGCCGGCTTGCCCGCGAACGGGACGTCCAGCTTCCAGGGGACCTCGCGCAGCGAGTACAGGTACTCCGCGACGCGCACGCGGACCAGGTCCACCGCCATGGGGCGCCCGTCGTACGCCGCCCTGGCCGAGGCCTTGCTGGCGAGCTCTTCCCGGGCCTCGGGGTCGGCGACCTGGGCGATGAGCCGGGCGCTCGCCAGGGGCAGGTCGCCCGACAGGACCAGCTCGCGGGCGTAGCCGTCGAGCTGGTCCAGGAACGCCCGGTCGCGCACCCAGGTCGGCGACTTCGCCAGGCGGGCCGCGACGAGCTCGATGGCCTTGGCTTTGATCGTCGCGTCTGCGAGCAGCTCCGCAGCCGGGATCGTCCTATCGATCTGGTCGGGCCTGTACCCCTTGCCCAAACACAACGCCTCCTGAGCCACCGCCTCAAGCAGGTTGGCGACGGCCGTGGCCTCCTCGGCCGGGTTGAGGTCCTGCCGCTGCAGGTTCTCGGTCTCCCGCGCGGCCAGGACATCGGCCTCGGAGTTGAGGTCCATGGCCGTGGCGTCGCACCACCCGAGCTTCAGCACGTCGCGCATGGCCCGCACGCGGCGCCGGCCCGCCACCACCCGCCACTTGTCGGCCGGCGCGCCAAAGCGGGTGATGAGCACCGGCTGCAGCTGCCCCCGCACGGCGATCGACTCGGCCAGCGCTCGAATCTCCCGCTCCTCAAGCGCGGGGTCGCGATCCGACTTCGTGTCAAACCACAGGTTCTTTAGCTCATACTGGCCTGACACCAGCGTGGGCAGGTTCTTCGCCACCTCGATCGGCGGCAGCTTCGCCGCCGGCGGGACGGCGCTCTTGGGCTTCTTGGTCTTCGTCGCGGCCATGCGTTGTCTCCTGGTGGGGTGGTGCGGGCGTTCACGGCGTCAGCTGGCGTTCCGCTTGCGGCGGCCGCCGGAGTCGACGGGCTTCTCCTGGAGCGGGGCGCCGGCGCGGGCGGGCGGGGCCGCCGGCTCGTCCTCGTCGGGAACGCCCACGGGCAGCTTGCCGGTCTCGCGGTCGTCGTCCTTGGCGGGGTCGCGGGCCGGCTGGTCCTCGCCCTTGTGCTCCTTGGCCTTGGGCGTGAAGAGCTCCTTGGGCGGCTCGGGGATCGCCGCGTCCTCGAAGAGCTTGGCGTCGTCGGCGTTCTTGATGGCGCGGGCGAGCTCGGTGTCGTGCCAGGCGATCGACTTCTTCAGGTCATCGATCCGGCGGACCACGTCCGAGTGCTCGCTCTTGAGCCGCTGCAGCTCGGCCTTGTCCTTGGTGCCCGAGATGTCGACCAGCAGGTTGTCGCGCTCGTCGAACGCCTCGCCACGCTCGTCCAGCAGGCGCTGGCGCTTCCAGGTCAGGTACCGGATGCGGTTCGACACCGCCAGGCTGAACGCCTTCTCGCGGTAGCTCTCGTGCCAGTTGTCCTTCGCAGTCTGCTTGCTCACGCTGTGCTCCTTCACCCCACCACCACCCGCTGCCAATGGCCGGCTTGCGCCTCGAACGCCCGGGGGCCCGTTCCGGGGCGGTGAATCGGAGAAGCCCGCCCGTCTGCCCCTGCCGGCCTGATCACGTCTTCCCCAGCGCCGACCCCTGCTGCCCGGCCTGCCGCAGCGCCTGCCGCGCCGCGTGCTCGATGGCCCCCGCGATGGCGAGCGCCTGCTCCGGGGTGATGCCCCGGTGGCCCGGGCCTTGGTCGGTCACCACCACCTGCACCTCGTGGAACCGGGTCCAGTTCTGGATCTCGATCCGGACCTTCGGACCGCCGGCGATGTTGATGTCAATCACGATCGCACCTCCGCGGCCTGCGCCGCACGCTCGACCAGCCACGCCGCCAGGGCCGGCGCCTCGCCCCTCTCGACCACCCGCTGCACGTCGGCGGCCGTGGCGAACCTCGCCGCCCTGGCAGCCCCGCGCCAGCTCTTGAGCCCGCGCTCGATGAGGTCCAGCTGCTGGTCGTCCAGGTGCGGGCGGACCGTGCGGCACAGCAGCTGGGCGACCTCGAGGGCCTGCGCCTCGCGCTGCTGCCGGCGCTCGACCTCGGCGAAGAGCGGGAAGCCCGACTTCAGGGCGGTGAAGAAGTACTGCCGGGGCGTGGTCCGGATCTCGCGGGCGTCCCGCTTCCACTCGGTGTTCGCCGCCGCGGTCTCGACCGAGCGCAGGCCGTGCCGGCGGACCAGGTCGGGGACGTCCCCGCGTCGGATGCCGATCCGCTCGAGCCTTCGCACGAGCTCGGCGTCGACGTCGTCGCCGTCGTCAAACGTGTCGACGACGACGTCTTGAGTCTGACGTCTTAAGAGCAGGTCCGCCGTGGCGGACTGTTTTTCCGCCGCGGCGGAATGTTCGTCCGCCGCGGCGGACTCGGCCCCCGCGGGCGGGTCCGCCCCGGCGGACAGAAACGGCCGACCGGGCGGGGGCGTTCTTTCCGCCGCCTCCCGCCCTGGCCGGCCACGGCGAGCAAACGGGCGGCCGGGGAACAGCTCCCAGGCCCGGCCCGTGGGGATTTTGCGGATGAGCGGGCGGTCCCCGGCCTGCAGCTCCTTGAGAGCCTCGTACGTCGCGGACTTCGACAGGCCAGATTGGGCCATGAGCGTCGCCATCTTCGGCAAAGAGGTGCCGTCGGCGGACGCGTGCCGCGCGAGGACCACGAGCGTCCTGCACGCGGAGTCAGACAGCCGGCCCCAGGCGCCGCTGTCGATGAGCGAGTTCAAGAGACGGAACCACCGCCCGTCGTCGGCCGGGGCGGCAAAGATGACCTGGGCCACCGGCTGGTCGCCGGTGATGACGGTCGTGTGCTGCTGCGGCGCTGGCGCCGCGGGCGCGGGCTGATTGGAGACGGGGTCGAGCATGTGGGCAGCGGTCAGGGGTGCCCGCGGCGAGCGCCGCGGCGATGGGCGCTCGAGGGGCTCAGCCCTCGGCGCCCGCGGAGACGATGTGGAGGGTGAGGCGCGGGCGCGAGCGGCTGAAGTGGTACTGGAACCAGCCGCACAAGTCGGGGTCCTGGTCAAGGTCGCCCATCCGGCGAACCGAGTCGGCGAGGTACGGGAACCGGGCGAACACGTCCGCGGCCTCGTCGGCGTCGCGGCACAGCATGTAGCTGCCGTCGAAGAAGACCACCGCGAACCGGCAGCCCGGGTACAGCCCGAGCGGGTCGACCTCCGCGGGCTCGGCCGCGGCGGCGGCGCGGCTGCTGCACGAGCTCACGATCATCAGCGCGACCGCCCCGAGCACGATGCCCGGGCCAACCGCGGCCGCCAGCACGATCCCCAGGCGCTCGAGCAGCGCCGTGCCCCGTCCCGGTCTACGCGAGAACATCATGGTGCACTCCCTGCGGGACTCGCCCGCGGTGAAAGGTGACGAACCTGCGTCTGCAAAGCCTCGGTCGTGCCCTTTGGGGCACCACGAGGCGAGGTGGTCGGGATCAGCGAGTACGCGCCTTCACCCACGCCAGGACCTCGGGGGGGAGCTCCTTGCCGATGAACCGCAGGGCGGCGTACGGCTCACGCGCCGCGCAGTCGGCCAGGACCTCGGGGGGGAGCTCCTTGCCGATGAACTCCAGGGCGGCGGACGGCGCACGCGCGGCGCAGTCGGCCAGGACCTCGGGGGGGAGCTCCTTGCCGATGAACTCCAGGGCGGCGTACGGCGCACGCGCCGCGCAGTCGGCCAGGACCTCGGGGGGGAGCTCCTTGCCGATGAACTCCAGGGCGGCGTACGGCTCACGCGCCGCGCAGTCGGCCAGGACCTCGGGGGGGAGCTCCTTGCCGATGAACTCCAGGGCGGCGTACGGCTCACGCGCCGCGCAGTCGGCCAGGACCTCGGGGGGGAGCTCCTTGCCGATGAACCGCAGGGCGGCGTACGGCTCACGCGCCGCGCAGTCGGCCAGGACCTCGGGGGGGAGCTCCTTGCCGATGAACTCCAGGGCGGCGGACGGCGCACGCGCGGCGCAGTCGGCCAGGACCTCGGGGGGGAGCTCCTTGCCGGCGGCGTGCTCCCGCAGCCGGGTAGGAATCTTGGCTGTTGCGACGACCTCGACGTCGGCCTTGAAGTCGACGCGGAATCCGAACGACACTTGCCTGCTGATACGACTTGTGAGTTTGGGCACTGGTACGGTCCTTGCCGGTGTTCCGGCGGTAAGAAAAACCTGTGTCTGCAAAGCCCCGCGCCCGGCGAACCGGGTGCGAGGCCACTGATGCCGGCGCGGGTGTGTTCAGGACCGGCCGGCGGGAGGAGTTCAAAACGGGATGTCGTCCTCGGTGACGGGCTCGTAGACGGGGCCCTGGGCGGCGGGGCGCGCCGGGGCGGGCCGCGTGCCGGCGGTGAAGTTGACGGCCGGGACGGGAACGGGCGTGGCGGCCGCCTGGGCGGCCTGTGGCGCGGGGGGCGGCGGTGGTGCCACCGGTGGCGGGGTCGGCGCCGGGGCCGCCCCAGCGGGCGACGGCGCAGCCTCCACGGGGGCGTTGGGCCAACTGGTCAGGAACGAGCGGATCGCGGGGCCGACGCCGTACGGCCACCAGTGGGGGTCCTTGCCCTGGATGTGCGGCAGCAGGTGCGGGTAGTGCGCGCCGATCCACTCCTCGACGTTGGGCACGGTCGCGCCGATGGTGACCAGGCCGTCCATCAGCTTGGCTTTCGCCTGCGGCCCCAGCGGCCTCATGTCCAGCGGTGCGCCCGGCAGCATCGCGGCAGGCGTGGCGAACCCGCCCTGCGGCGGACGGTGCCAACCGCCCGCCGGCGAGCCGCCCGCGCCGCCTGAGAGCTGGCCACGGCGGACGTGCTCGGGCAGGATCGGCTGGGCCTGGTCGTGCGCCCGGATGTCGAGCAGCACGCCCGCCTTCGTCTGGCCGTAGCTCTGCGTGGCGCCGACGTAGAGCCCGACCTTGCGGCCCGGCCATCGCGACATGTCGGGCCCGAGGATCGCGATCAGCACGTCGATCCGGGTGTTGTTGAGCCGCAGCGGCAGGCGGATCTCGTTGAAGAACAGCAGGTGCCGCTCGCGCTGCTCCTTGACCCCGTGGTCGTTGGGAGCGGAGTAGAGCTCGGTGTCCCAGCGGGCGATCGTCACCACGTTGATGCCGCCCGACTGGTCGGGCAGATCGGGGATGTCGATCGCGTACCGCTTCTTGAGCAGGTGTGCGTCCATCAGCCTGGTGCTCCTTCAACAAGTGCGATCGCGGCGAGCGCCGCGTTGTGCGCGTCCACGTGGGCCACCCAGGCGTCTCTGGCCGGCGAGCCCGGTGAGCCGATCGCCGCGGAGCAGGGCGGGTTGGCCGCCGCCAGGTCCTTGAGCGCCGTCAGCAGCTGGCGGGCGACGTCCGATGCCGCAGCCTGCCGAGCGTGCACAAGCCCGTACCCGCGGAGCACGGCGGACGCCCACACCCACGGCCACTGCATCAGCCGCATCCGGTCCCGCTCGCGCTCCCACTCGAGGATCGAGCCAAAGCCGCCCTCGTAGACCGGCTCGCCGTCCGTGGACTTTGACGCCGGGATCAAGCACTTGGGCCGCGGCCGCAGGCCCACAATCTCGAAGTCCCACTGCGGGGTCTGCGGAGCCCGCGCCGCGAAGTACGCGAGCGTGTCGATGCCGGGCTCGGAGTCCTCCGGGTGACCGTTCCAGCAGGGGAAGGCGCTGGCGCCTGGCGAGAGGCGGCTCAAGACGCACCCCCACCCGCGTCGCGCCCGGGGATCTCGCGGGCGTAGTCGCCCTGGCCGAGCACCGCGAGCGGCTCGACCTGGACGGGCGGGGCCTCGACGCCGCAGCGCCGCAGCGCAGCGTCCGCGGTCAGGTCGGATGCCTGGACCGCGCCCGCGATGTACAGCCTCAGCGCGTACCGCGCGTCCGAAAGCGGCGTCCACAGGCCGCCAGCCGGAGCGGCTCCAATCGCGTCCAGCGCGGCGTCGATGTAATGGACGCACGCGAGCACCTCGCCGCGGTCGACCGCCGCCCCCGCCTTGAGCCGCTCGATGACGCCCAGGGCTCGCCTCGCCGCCTGCATCAGCGTCGGGGCCAGGGCGGGCGTGACCGCCAGCTCCCGCTCCGCGATCCCCGCGGTGACGTCCCCGGCATCCCCTGGGCGCTCAGGGGGCGCGTCACTCCGCCCGCTCCGATCGCCTGCCAGGCCACGCCCGGGGGGTGCCGAGGACGTCGAGGCCCTGGCGAGGTAGACGCCGCCGGCGGCGCTGATCTTCTGGCCGAGCGCCCGAAACCACTCCGCGCCGGAAGCCCCGAGCGCCTCGCACGCGGTTGCCCGCGTCTCGAGGGCCAGGCACAGGTCCTTGACCTCGGGCCCGGTCAGGGCCTCGAGGCGGCCGGCGGGAAGGCTCGATCGCTGGAACGCCCCCTGGGGGGCACGGTCATTCGTTCCGGTCGTCTGCTCGGCGTGACACATGGCGGGCTCCTGAGCGGAGCACCGCGGCCAGAGATTCGAAGAGGTCCGCCAGGCGTTGGGCGACCTCCGGGTCGCCCGCGTTCAAACCACCGGTTATCTGGTCGATACTCGGCATTTTGCCCCTTCTGCCGCAGTCCGCCGTCGCTCGGAACGCGAGGTGTGCGGGCCGCGGCGTATGTGTGTGCACGCGACCATGTGCGGCCGATTCGCCTTCAGACTGTCGTGGCGTGAACTGCACGACCTGCTGCGGTTCGGGGTGTTTCCCGAGCGGCTCGACCAGCTCATCAAGGCGTCGTACAACGTGGCCCCGACGCACGAGTGCGTGATCGCGCACGGATCGGGCGCGGGGCGGACGCTGGCGCTGTCGACGTGGCAGTTCACGCCGTCGTGGTGGGACAGGCCCGAGCCGCCGAAGTTCACGATCAACGCGCGGGCGGAGACGGCGGCGAGTTCGCCGATGTTCCGGGCGGCGTTCCGCTCGTCGCGGTGCGTGGTGCCGGCGTCGGGGTATTACGAGTGGCAGGCGCGTCCGGACGGCACGAAGCAGCCGGTGTACATCCGGCGGGCCGACGGCGCCCCGCTGATCATGGGCGGCGTGCACGCGCAGCGCGACTGCGCCGACACCTTCGCGATCCTGACCACCGGCGCCCCGCACGGGATGGAGCAGATCCACGCCCGCAGCCCGGTGATCCTCGAGCCCGAGGACGTGGACCGCTGGCTCGCCGACGCCACCGGTCCCGCCGAGGTGCAGGCGATGTGCCGGCCCGCGCCCGACGGGGTGCTCGCGTGGCACCCGGTGAGCACGGCGGTCGGGAACGTGCGGAACAACGGGCCGCAGCTCATCGAGCCCGTGCCGCGCTGACTGCGGGCGTAATCAGGGAATCTCCCCCGTGGACGGCCCGGGGCGGGTGCGGCATGCTGAGTCTCGGAAGCGTCGCGCTCACCGGGAGGCCAAGCCATGGCACGCCACGCGCGGGAGTTCGCCAAGTTCGTGTCGGGGATCGCCGCACACGAGACGCTGGGGCACTGGTGGCTGGGGACGTTCGGGCGCGATTGGCTGCCGTTGAAACTGTCGTGGTTCACGTTCACGCGGGAGATGAACGTGGTCGCGATGGCGGCGTGGCCTGTCGTGCTCGCGGCCCTGGTGTACTTCGCGTGGTTCTCGCGCGGGGCCCGGGGGCGGCCGTAGCGAGCGCGGCGGCGGTCACGCCTCGGCGAGGCCCTCGCGGATGGCGAAGCGCATGAGCTCGGCGCGGGAGTCGATGCCGAGCTTGCGCAGGATGCGCTCCTGGTGGCCGTCGACGGTCTTGGCGCTGCGGGAGAGTTCCTTGGCGATCTCCACGCGCGAGAGGCCCTTGCCGATGAGGCGGAGCACCTCGATCTCGCGGGCGGTCAGCGACTCGAGCGGCACCGCGGGGCGCGGCTCGCCCGGCGCGGCGGCGGCGCCGGCGTGGTGGTCGCGCCCGGCCGGGGCGGCCCCGGCGGAGGGGATGACGGCGCAGCGCTGACGGACCTTCGGGCCCATCACGAACGTGCCCGAGCCGCTGCGGGCCAGTTCGTGCAGGCCGGCGACGATGTCTTCGAGTTCATCGCCCTTGGCGAAATAGCCCCAGGCGCCGCACTTGAACGCCGCGGCGAGGTAGCCGTCGCGGATGTGGGCGCTGAGGAAGACGAAGCGGATGCCGGGGAACATGCGGCGCATGCGGTCGGCGGTCTCGAAGACGTCGGGTCCGGGCATCTCGATGTCGAGCAGGACGATGTCGGGACGGAGGCGGGCGACCTCATCGAGGAGTTTCTCCGCCGAGCCGAGCCGGCCGACGACACGCAGGCGGCCGTCGATGGCGAACTGGGCCTTGAGCCCCTCGACGAGCACGGCGTGGTCGTCGACGCACAGCACGCGCACGCCCGCGCTGTCGTCGGCGCCCGCGGGCTGCTGGCGCGCGGCCATCCCGCGCGCAGAGGCCTTGAGCGGGGAGGGTTCGGGGGTCGAGGGGGCGCTACTCACCGTTGGGTCTCCTCGCGGGGCATCAGGGCCCGGCCGATGGCTGTGCGAACGCTGTCGACGTCGTCCGGGGCCTCGATGACCACGGGGGCCAGGGCGTCCCAGGCCGCGGCCGAGGTGGGCGCGGGTGTTCCGTAGAGCACGAGTGCGCCGTCCGGGGCCGCGGATCGCCACGCGACGGCCTGGGCGAGGCGCTGGTCCGAGGGGGTGACGATCCAGAGCCGCGCCCCGGCGAGGTCGGCGTCGGCCCGCACCGGGGTGCCGGAACATTCGAGCACCTGGCGGATGAGGGCCGCGGCCCGTCCGTCGTCGACCGAGACGACCGCGCCCGGGGCCGGCTCGGAGCCGGCGCGGGCGGATCGTGCGGCGGGCATCATCATGGTGACGGTGGTGCCCTTGCCCAGGTGCGTGTCGATGTCGACGGCGCCGCCGGCGCGCTCGATGACCTTGCGGACGAGCGCGAGGCCCAGGCCGGTGCCCAGGCCGCGGGGCTTGGTGGTGAAGAACATCTCGAACGCGCGACGGCGGACCTCGTCGGTCATGCCCGAGCCGTTGTCGGCGACGCTGAAGCGGACCCAGTCGGCGCCGTCCTGATGCACCGGCTCGGCGCTGATGCGCACGAACCCCTGGCGGCGCTTGCGCTCGCTCTGGGGCGGAATGGCCTCGCCCGCGTTGACGACGAGGTTGAGCACCGCCTGCGTGAGCGCGTGGGCCGCGACGCCGACCGGGGGCAGTTCGTCGGGGAAGGAGGCCAGGACCCGGACGTGCTTGGGCACGGCCTTGGAGAGCAGCGGCCCGGCCTGGGCCCACCACTGGCTGAGGACGGTGGATCCGCCCCCGCCGCGGGCGTCCTCTTCGGTGTCGGGGTCGAGCGCGAGATAGTGCAGGCCGTCGGCGAGCTGCTGGAGGTAGGCGACGCTGCGGGCGATCTGCTCGACGTGGTCGCGGTCGGGCCGCGCGAGGTTGCCGGCCTGGCCGGACGCCTTGAGGGCGTTGAGCCGGGCCCGGACCGGGAGCAGCACGTTGTTCATGTCGTGGCCGAGCCCGGCCGCGAGCGTGCCGATGGACGCCATCCGGTCCGACATGCGCAGGCGGGCGTTGGCCTGCTGCAGGGCGGAGGTCTGCTCGGCCAAAAGGTGCTGGGCCCGGACGCGCTCCTCGTCGCGGGTGCGTTCGGCGGCGGCGAACGCGCTCATGTCGCGGATGATCCCGACGAACAGCGGGGCGTCGATGCCGGGCAGGTCGGCCCGCGACACGCACAGCTCGATGGGCACGCGCGAGCCGTCCTTGCGCATCGCGTCGAAGCGGCGCGGGCGGTTCATGATGTTGGTGCGCCCGGTGCGGTGGTAGCTTGTGAGGTAGCCGTCGTGGGCCGAGTGGTGCGGCTCGGGCATGAGGATGTTGACGTTCTGCCCGACCAGCTCCGAGGGCGTCCAGCCCAGCACGCGCTGCACGGAGTCGCTGGCGGACTGGATCCGGCCGGCGACGTCGATGGTCACGATGGGGTCAAGGGCCGCGGCCAGGGCCGCGCGGTCGCGCACGGACTGTTCGGGAGCCAAGTGTCCACCCCGCGCGGGGTCGCGGCCATCAGGACGACTCGCGGGGTCGGTCCACCGACTTGGCATACATACCAGCATATCCGGTTTGTGGTCGGGGTGCACGTTGCTGCGGGCGGGGAGTTCGGGAAACTCCTCATGGGCCAGCCCGGAGCCGGTCGGGCGCGGGCCTGCGGCCGGCGGCGGGGTACCCCGGCCGGGGCCTGATCGGGGAACTTTCCGCGTGGAGCGCGCCCTTGTCGTGCGGCACCATCTACCCGTTGGTCGATGCACCCAGTGATCAGGAGCCGCCCACGTGCGCATCACAATCCGCCCGAGCCTGGACCCGCGCCGCGAAATCGACATTACCACGCGCCTGGTCGCGGCCATCGCCGACGAGCTGGCCAAGCAGTACGGGGGCAACGACGCGCTGAACTGGCTCGAGGCCGAACAGCACCTCGCCCGGATCATCGGGCAACCCCGCCCCGTCGGCCCGGCGCCGTTCCTCACCGGCACGAGCGCGGCCGCCAAGCGGACGGACCACATCGCGGCGTGCCCGGGGTGCCCTCGCCGCCGCGCGGGGGAGCGTGCCGGGGCGCCGGCCCCGCTTCGGCTGCCGGAGCCGCGGGCTGCGGCGCAGCGCACGGCGTGCGGCTGAGCGACGGATCGCGCGAGGGGGGGCAGGGAGCGGCCCGGTGAGCGGAGCACGACGTGCGATTCTGGACATCGGGGGGATGCAGGGCAACGCCTGCCGCGAGCGGATCGCCGAGGTTCTGTCGGAGGTGAGCGGGGTCCTGGACGTGAGCGTCAGCCTGATCCGGGCCCGGGCCGACGTGGTGTACCGGGCCCCGTGCGAGCCCGGGGCGCTGGTGGCGGCGGTGGTGGCGGCGGGGTATCTCGCGGCGATGGACGAAGGCAAGGAGTACTGAGCGTGGTCAGGGGCGTAGCGGGAACCAAGGGCATCGGCGCGGCGTGCGGGCTGACGGCCCGGGACGTCATGACGCCGGACCCGGTGTGCGTGGGGCCCATGACCAGGGCCCGCGAGCTCGCGCGGATGTTTGAAGAGCACGCCATCTCCGGCGCGCCGGTGCTCGATCACGCGGGGCACATCGTGGGGGTGGTCTTCAAGACCGACCTGCTCCGGCGGTGCGCGTGCGTGCGGTTGCCGGAGCCGGCGTACCTCTTCGAGCCCACGGCCGCGGCGGCGGACGACGCCGGCGATGCCATCGCGGGGCCGGTGGTGCGCGAGCCGCTGGTGTGCGTCGAGGACTTCATGACGCCTAATCCGTACACGGTGTCGCCGGACGAGACGGTTGGGGAGATCGCGCGGGCGATGGTGGCGGGCCGGATGCACCGGGCCGTCGTTGTGGACCGCAACGGCTTTCCCGTCGGCATCATCACGAGCATGGATCTTCTTGACGCCCTGACGAGTCAGGCATGAACGGGCCAGGACTGCCCGATAGAGAAGGAATCGACACCGATGCGCGCCATCCTGCCCACGTTCTGCGAACCGACATCCACCGGGCCTTCGACGCGGCGCTGCGCGCCGGGTCGGGCGGCCCGCACCCCGGGCGTGACGCCGGTGGCCCCGAGCCGGACGCTGCCGACGCGTCCGACCCGCAGCGTGTGCGACGCGATGCACGAGCACGTGTGCGAGGCGTGGCTGGCGCCGCGCCGTGCGGGGTGACGTGTTCGACCAGCCCACGAACTGGAAAGCGAGGATCGTCATGAGCGGCGCGAGCACATGGATCGTGGTGACGGACGCTCGGACGTGCACGCTGTACTCGTGCCGGCGCGGCGAGCACCCCCCCCACCTGTCCGAGGTGACCGCGATGACCAGCGTGCACGAGAACTCGCACGAGCACCAGCGGCCCACGCTCGTGGGCGGGGCCGAGCGGCGCGGCTCGGTCGCCAGTTCCGGCGCCCACGCCGCGCCCCACACCGTCGGCGCGGAGCGCCCCGAGGAAGACATCAAGCGGTTCGCGCGGGAAGTGGCGTCGCTGGTCGCGGCGGTGCGGGCCCAGCGGGGCGCCGAGCGGGTGTCGGTCTTCGCCCCGACCCGGATGCTCGGGGTGCTGAAGGAGACGAAGATGTCGCTGGAAGGCGTGGCCCTGCACGACGCCGAACTCACCCACCTGCGCCCGCACGAACTGGCGCAGCACCAGCGGGTGATCGACGCGATCAACGGGCCGTGACCGCGTGGGCGAGCGGGTCAGTCGGCCCGGGCGCCCGCGACCCGCTGCTCGAGCCGCGAACGCAGCGCCGCGCCCAGCACGCGCTTGACCTCGGTCATGGAGGGGCAGCGTTCGCCCAGTTCGCGCTGCAGGCTCGTCACCGCCCGGCCCGCGAGTCCGCACGGGACGATCAGGTCGAAGTGCGCGAGGTTGGTCGTCACGTTGATCGCCAGCCCGTGCATGCTCACCCAGCGGCGGACGCGCACCCCCATCGCGCAGACTTTCGCGGCCCCCATTGCTGCGGAGGCGTCACGCGGCGGGATCCACACGCCCGTCGCCCCCGCGTCGCGGGTGGCGTGCAGGCCGAACGCGGCGCAGGTATCGATGACGGCGTCTTCGAGCAGGCGCATGTAGTCGTGCAGGCCCAGGCGGAAGGCGTTGAGGTCGAGGATGGGGTACAAGACGAGCTGCCCGGGGCCGTGGTAGGTGATGTCGCCGCCGCGGTCGGTGGGGGCGACGGTGACGCCCGCGGCCGCGAGCTGCTGGTCGGTGGCGATGAGGTGCTGGCGGGCGGCGGGACGGTTGGAGATGGTGATGACCGGGGGGTCGTGCTCGACGAGCAGGATGACGCCGGCGCAGGGCGCGGGCGTGTCGCGGGACGCGATGACGCGCTCGAGTTCGGCGGTCTGGCGGGCGAAGGCGCGGGCGTAGTCGAGGCGGCCGAGGTCAAGGACAGGGAGCTGCATCTGGCGGATTGTTGGTCGAGCGCGGGCGTTGCACCCGCCGGGCCCGGGGCCGAGAACCCGTGCGGTTCCAGCGGACGTTCCGGGCCTCGTGCGACCCGCCGGCGGGCCGTGCGGCGCGTACCATCGGCCGATGCCCCGAATCCACCCCACGGCGGAGGTGTCCAAGGACGCCCAACTCGCCGCCGACGTTGAGATTGGTCCGTACTGCGTGCTCCGCGGCCGGGTGTCCCTGGCCGCGGGCGTCAAGCTGATCGGCAACGTCTACCTGAACGGTCCGGTCACGATCGGCGAGAACACCACGCTGTACCCGTTCGTGTGCGTCGGCTTCGAGCCGCAGGACGTCAAGTTCAAGCCCGGCATGGCCACGCCCGGCGTGGTGATCGGGCGCGATTGCCTGCTGCGCGAGGGCGCGACGGTGCACGCGGCGAGCAAGCCCGAGGGGCACCCGACCACGGTCGGCGACCGCGTGTTCATGATGTGCCACGCGCACGTGGCCCACGACGCGATCGTCGGCAACCGCGTGACGATGGTGAACGGGGCCGGCGTGGCCGGGCACAGCCACATCGCCGACGACGTGACCATGGGCGGCAACGCCGTGGTGCACCAGTTCTGCCGCATCGGGCGGATGGTGATGATGTCGGGGGACTGCGCCGTGTCGCTGGACGTGCCGCCGTTCTGCATGGTGAGCGAGCGGAACCGCATCGGCGGGCTGAACATCGTGGGGCTGCGGCGTTCGGGCATGCCGCGCGAGCAGATCACCGTGCTGCGCGGGGTCTTCCGCGACGTGTTCTGGCGGCCGCTGCCGCGGGCCGAGGCCCTGGCGATCCTGCGCGAGCGCTCGGTGAACTGCCCGCCGGTGGCGGAATTGGCCGAGTTCGTGGCCTCGACCAAGCGCGGCATCACGCCCGGCTTCGGCAAGCCCCCCCGCGGGTTCTCGGTCAGCGACGACTCGTCGGACGAACTCTACGACGCCCGCGCGAAGGTCGGCGCGTGAACCCCCCGCCTGGGACCGCCCATCCCGGCACGCTCCCCGCGCCCTCGCCCCGCGGCGTCGCGGCCTTCCTGTGCGTCCTCGCCAGCGGCTCGAGCGGCAACTGTTCGGTGCTGGTGATCGACCGCGACGGCGTGCGCCGGGGCGTGCTCATCGACCTGGGCCTCACGCCCCGCAAGACCGTCCGCCTGCTGCACGCGCTGGGCCTGGGTCTGCACTGCCTCGACGACGCGGTGCTCACCCACCTCGACCGCGATCACTACCACCCCAACTGGGCCCAGCTGATGCCGGCGCACGTGACGCTCCGCATGCACGAACGGCACGAGACGCAGGCCCGGCGCTGGCACCTGCCCCTGCCGCGGAAGGTCATTCCGTTCGAGCGGGCGTGCGGCCTTGGGTGCGGCCCGCGCGTGACGGCCCGGGTGATGGACCACGACGAGCTCGGCTCGTGCGCGCTGCGGATGGACTGCGGCGCGGGCCAGCTGGGGTTCGCCACCGACCTGGGGCGCGTCACCGACGGGCTCGTCGAGCACCTCCTGGGCGTGGACGTGCTGGCGATCGAGAGCAACTACTGCCCGCGCCTGCAGGCCGCGTCGAGCCGCCCCGAGTTCCTCAAGCGCCGCATCATGGGCGGGGCCGGCCACCTGAGCAACGAGCAGGCGTTTACCGCCACCCGCATGATCGGCCCGCGCGAGCACGTCGTGCTGCTGCACCTCTCGGCCGAGTGCAACCAGCCCGCGATCGCGCTCCGCCACCACGAGGGCGCGGCGTACGGACTCACCGTCGCGCCGCGAGACGAGCCCAGCCCGTGGGTCCGCATCGAGGCGCGGCGGCCCCGGGGCGAGGCCTCCCCCCCCGCTCTCGCTCCCGCCGCCGCGATCCCCGTCGTTCGCCCCGTGCAGACCATGCTCTTCGCCGGGGCGTGACCATGGCGAGCATGCCCTTGCCGACCGTGGTCATCCCCGCGTTCAACGCGGGCGCGACCGTCGCCCGCGCCGTCGCCAGCGCCAGAGACCAGGCCGGGCGGGTCATCGTCGTCGACGACGGCTCGGGCGACGAAACCGCGGGCGTCGCGGCCAAGGCGGGCGCTGAGGTCCTCCGCCAGGCGAACGCGGGCCCGGCCCGAGCCCGCAACGCGGCCCTCGACGTCGTCGATCCCGGCTGCCCGGTGCTGTTTCTTGACGCCGACGATGAGCTGCTGCCCGGGGCCGTGCACGTCATCGCCGGTGCGCTCGCGGGTCGTCCGGACGGCGCCGCGGTCATCGGCGGGCACATCGCCGTCGCGCCCGACGGCACGGCCACGCCCCGGCTGCCCGAGCGCGAGTGGGTCGAGGCCGGCGCCCTGCCCTCGCGCGGGCTCGCGCTGGGGCCGTACCACGTCTTCTGCACGACCGGCCTCACCCTCGCCCCGCCCGCGGCACGCACGCTGCGGTTCGACCCGGCCCTGCACTTCGCCGAGGACCGTGACCTCATCTACCGGGCCGGGGCCCTGGGCCCGATCGGCGTCGTCGCGGGGCCGCTGGTGCGCAAGCACATCGGCGCCGGCCTGACCGACAACCCAGCGAAGGTGCAGCGCTGGCTGCTCGACCAGCTCGCGCTCGTCGCCAAGCACTGCCCCGCGCAGGACGCCCGCGCCGGCGAGTTCGAGCCCCTGGCCCGCTGCACGCAGTGGGTCGTCAAGCACGCCCTGCGGACCGGCGCGCGGCACGGTCGCCCGCTCGACCTTGCGGCGTGGGCGGCGGTGCGTGAGGCGTTCTCGGAGCGCGGGTGGCCGCTCGGAGCGTCGCTGCGGCGTGCGTACTGGACCGCCCGAATCAAAGCCGCGTGGTCAGGACCGTCTGGCGCCTCGGCGTGAAGAACCAATGCCGCACCGCGAACGCCGACGTCAGGCCCACGAACAGCGCCCCCGCCAGCCCCGCCGACGCGTACACGATCAGCCGCACCCCGCTGCGCTCCACATCCGACGTCAGCCGCGCGATGGTCAGTTCGCGCTCCTCCCACGCCGGTGAGTCGAGAAACGCCCGCGCGCTGCCGACCGCGCTGTTCAGTTCCCGGACCGTCCCCGTCGCCGTCGCGAGCGTCCGCTCGTATTCGAGGATGTCGAACGGCCGCCCCCGCGGCTCGCTCGCGCGCGGCTCGTCCGACTCCGACAGTTCCCGCACCTGCGCCAGCACCCCCTGCACGCCGCGGCTGAGTTCGTCCGCCGCTTCCACCGTGCGGCGGAGCTCGATCATGATCTCGCGGGCCTGCTCGTGCCGCTCGTCGAACGCCTCGAGCAGCGCGGCCCGCTGCTGCGTCACACCCTCGAGCCACAGCGTCCGCTCGCGGGCCAGCACGCTGTCCACGCGGTCCACGTGCCCGCGCAGGTCCTCGGGGAGCTGCTCGGCCACGTCGGCGAACCGGCGGGCCGAGGTCGCGGCCGAGTCGATGTTCGCCAGCACGCGCTCGGACTCGGGCGCCTTGGCCGTCTCGGCCAGCAGCAGCTGGCTCCGCCACGACAGCAGTGTCGGGGCTTTCTGCGCGTAGTAGAACACCCGCTCGGCGAGCAGTCGCGACTTGGTCGCCTCCATGACCGCCGGCGACAGCCCCGCGAGCGGGTCCATCCCGAACAGCGACAGCAGCGACGTCGCCGGCCGATCCTGCTGCTCGGTGATGTTCTTGGTCACCGAACTCGCCCGGATGCTCGTGACATAGACCTGCGCCCGGTACCAGCGCCGGATGTTCCCGGCGAGTTCCTGCAGGCTCTTGGCGTCGTTCTCGGAGATCGACTGGCCGACGATGCGCCAGATCTCGCGGTCCATCCGGCGCATCGCGTCGGTGTACGCCTGGCCGCTGGGGCCGCTGAACACCTGCACCGCCCAGTACTCGTCCCAGACGCGCCGCTGCACGGTCACCATGACCGCGAAGTCCATCAGCGCCACCGTCGGGTTGGGCCCCGTCACGATCTTGACCGCGTCCGACGCGGGCTCGAGCTTCATGCGGATGGCCTGGGCCCGCAGTTCGGGCGTCTCTGCGGCGTCCACGAGCTTGTCGGCCGCCTCGCTCACGACCGAGATGTACGTATCGGCGTACCCGAACAGGGCGGCCTGCAGCTCGGTCGCGTTGCGCAGCTCGCCGCCCGGGGCGGTGCGGGGCCGGTCCTGTCCCATCCCCGGCAACGTCTGAAGCGGCCCGGGCACGCTGACACCGTCGGGCATCACCGACTGGCAGCCGGCAAGTGCCAGCACGCCGAGCGTCATCGGCGCCAGGGCCGTGACGAGCGATTGAACAGAGCGCACGCGTCGCACGAGGTCAACGTACAACCGCCGCGCGCTCGCGGCCGCCCCGTGAGCGTCGATTCACGACGCCATCATGACCCTGGCTTCATCGCTTGTCGGACCGAACCGGCCTCAGCGCCGGTCGATCGGCGTGTACGCGACCCCGTGCGGGCCCACGTACGCCGCACCGGGGCGGAACAGCCGGTTGCCGTTGAGCTGCTCGATGATGTGCCCGCTCCAACCGGCGATGCGGCTGAGCGCGAACATCGGCGTGAACAGGTCGAGCTGCAGGCCGATGCAGTGGTACGTCGTCGCCGAGTAGAAATCGACGTTCGGGTAGATCCCCTTGGCCGCCTTCTCCCGCAGCATCACCTGCTCGATCGCCGTGCTCTTCTCGAACAGCTCCATGTTCCCCGTGTCGGCCGCGAGCTGGCGCGCCAGCGTCTTGAGGTACGTCGCCCGCGGGTCGTACGCCTTGTACACCCGGTGCCCGAACCCCGCGATCTTGTCCTTGTTCGCCAGCTTCTTCTGGATGTACGCCTCCGCGTCCGCCACCGTCGGGATCTCCCCCAGCATCCGCATCACGTCCTCGTTCGCGCCCCCGTGCAGCGGCCCCCGCAGCGACCCGATTGCCCCCGTCAGCGCCGAGTACACGTCGCTCATCGTGCTGATGATCACCCGCGCCGCGAACGTTGAGTTGTTCAGCCCGTGGTCCGCGTGCAGGATCATGCACGCGTCGAACGCCCGCTCCATCGTCGGCGTCGGCGCCGCGCCGTTGAGCATGTACAGGAAGTTCGCCGCGAACGACAGGTTCTTGTCCGGGTGCACCAGCGGCAGCCCGCGCCGGTACCGGTCAAAGTACGCCACGATCGTCGGCGCATGCGCCAGCACGTTCAACGACTTGTCCCGCGCCGAGGCCTCGTCGTTCTCGTTCGGCTCCGCGTCGTGCAGCGACAGCGCCGACACCATCGTCCGCAACATGTGCATCGGCTCGGCGTTCTTCGGCAGCGCCGTCAGCCGCTCCTCCATCCCCTTGGGCAGTTCGTACCGCGACCGCAGCGCCTTGGTGAACTCCTCCAGCTCCTTCTTCGACGGCAGCCGGTTGTTCCACAGCAGGAACGTCGTCTCCTCGAACGTCGAGTTCCGCGCAAGGTCGTCGATCGCGATCCCGACGTACTCGAGCACCCCCTTCTCGCCGTCGATGAACGACATCTTCGTTTCGGCGGCGACCACGCCCTCCAGGCCCTTGGAGATGGCGGGAGCGGCGGGGGAAGCGGCGGGGGCAGCGGCGGCACTGGTCATGTCGTTAGCCTCGGAATTATCGAAGGGAAGGCCGAGTATAGGGGTCCTCGTTCGTCCCGCCGACCGTTCGCACAATCACTTCGCGCGGATTCTTCGACAGCCCGGTCCGGTTCATCCAGCCGGAGAACTACCCTCCGCCGCGGGGCACCCCCCCGCGTGGAGGTCCGGGAATGAGCACGCACGAGGAAAGCTGGGTGGTCTTCCAACGCGAGGTCGACGACGCCGCGGCCATGCTGAGGGTCGACATCGGCTGGGCCGAGGAAGAGCACGAAGGGCTCGACCGGCCCGCCATCGTCGAATTCAGCCTCCCCTTCGCCCAGGTCGACCCCGACACCGCCGGCATGGCCCCGGTCGAGTCCGAACTCGAAGGCCTCGCCGACCTCGAAGACCAGCTCGCCGCCGCCATGGACGCCGCGGGCGGCATCCTCGTCGCCGTCATGTCCGGCCTCGGCTCCCGGCGCTGGGTCTTCTACGCCGGCGACGGCGGCGCCGGCGAAACGGCCGCGGCCACGCTCACCCATCCGCGCCGCTCCGAACTCGAACTCCGCGTCGGCGACGACCCCACCTGGAGCCTCTACCACGACTTCTTTCTCCCCGACGACGACGAAATGTCCGTCATCGCCAACCGCGGCGTCTTCGCCGCCCTCGAGCAGGAAGGCGACATCCCCGAGCGCGAGCGCCCCATCGAGCACCTGGCCTACCTGCCCTCGCAGGCGGCGGCCGACCAGTTCGCGACCTGGGCCCGCACCAGCGGCTTTACGGTCATGAGCCAGTTCGAGAGCGAAGACGCCGAGGAAGGCATGCCCTCGTTCGGCGTCGAGTTCTCCAAGGTCCGCCCCGCCACCCCCGAGGCCGTGATGCCCGACATCGAGGCCGCGACCGAGGAAGCCGAGCGTCTCGACGGCTTCTACGACGGCTGGCAGACCATGCCCGTCACCGCGTGAGGTCGGCGCTACCGCCCGCACCGCACCGCGGCGGCCACTGCATAGGTACTCTTCGCCCGTGTTCCTGCCCTTCGGCACAGACCGGCCCCTGCGTCGACCGACCCTGGTCACGTACGTCCTGATCGGCCTCAACACCGTCATCGGCGCGGTGCTCTTTTCCATGGGCAACGTCGCCGGCGACGACGCCGAGCGCGTGGTCCGGGCCGGCTGGCTCTGGGCCGACCGTTTCTCGGTCCTCTCGCTGGTCAGCTACGCCTTCCTGCACGGCTCGTGGATGCACCTGTTGGGCAACATGCTCGCGCTCTGGGTCTTCGGCCCCAACGTCGAGGACCGCTTCGGCCGCCTGGGGTTCCTGCTCTTCTATATCGCCGGCGGGGCCGCGGCCGGTGCCGCCCACTGCGCCACCAGCCCGATGCCCGTCATCGGCGCCTCGGGCGCGATCGCCGCCGTCACCGGGGCCTACCTCGTGCTCTTCCCGCGCACGCACATCAAGACCCTCGTCATCTTCTTCTTCATCGGGATCTTCTCGATCCCCGCCCTCTGGTTCATCGCCCTCTCCATCGCCAAGGACCTGTTCTGGTTCGCCGCCAACAGCAACATCGTCGGCCCCGGCGGCGAGCGCTACGCCGACGCCGTCGCCCGCACCGCCCACCTCGGCGGCTACGCCTTCGGCGCCCTCGTCAGTTTCATCCTGCTCTGGTCCGGCCGCCTCAAACGCGAGCCCTACGACCTCTTCAGCATCGGCCGCCAGGCCATGCGCCGCCGCCAGCTCCGCGAACTCTCCGCCCGCGGCCCCACCGGCCCCATCGGCCCGCAGGCCCTCGAAGTCAGCGGCCGCCTCCGCACCCCCGACCGCGGCGCCGACCCCCGCGCCGAAGCCCTCGCCAAGGCCCGCTCCGCCGTCGTCACCGAACTCGCCGCCGGCCGGCGCGAGGCCGCCATCGCCGCGTACCGCGAACTGCTCCGCACCTTCGGCGACGTCGACGGGGCCGGCACCCTCCCGCGTCGCCCCATGAGCGACCTCGCCAACGCGCTGTTCCTCGCCCGCGACCACGCCACCGCGGCCGCGGCGTACGAAACCCTCCTCGCCACCTACCCCAAAGACCCCGACTCCCCGCGCGTCCGCCTCATGCTCGGCCTCATCAACGCCCGCTACCTCAACGACCCCGTCCGGGCCAAGGCCGTCCTCACCGGCCTCGAAGCCGACCTTCGCGTCGACGACGAACGCCGCCAGGCCCGCGAACTGCTGGCGGAACTCGGGTGACCGCGGGCACGCGGGTGCCCGTCACCGGTCGCGAATGTCCGAAAGTCGTGGGCAAGGTCACGGCCAGTCCGATGGGGATGAAGACCTGCTGTTCCAGCCGGAGCACATGCTTTCGGCGGGTGATGTGAGAGTCGCCCATCAAGGAGCAGCAGGCCATGAGCACTGTACAAGGGACGGGAGCGACGGTCGTGTAC